>Ga0335396_10002785_pt1 | contig 20710 bp, 10 predicted proteins | sample FRY02_FD_205743 | JGI IMG/M metagenome (GOLD analysis project Ga0335396, IMG submission 205743) | Freshwater microbial communities from Lake Fryxell liftoff mats and glacier meltwater in Antarctica - FRY-02 (spades assembly) (version 2) | ecosystem: Environmental > Aquatic > Freshwater > Ice >... | reverse complement strand
GTCGGCCTGGAAGCGGAACTCGATCTTGATCGGCACGGTGAAGGCGGCGGCGGGGAGGGCCTTGGTGTAGGCCGCCCAGGCACCGTTCGTGTCCCCTTCGACGCTCTGGTTCTCGAGGACGGCGAGTTCGCTGTTGTCGGAGGCGTCGAGGATGCGGATCGAGCCGTAGTCCAGGTCGATGCCGACGTCCTCGATCTCCTTGAACTGCTGGAAGGTGAGGGAAGCCTCGGTGTAGGTGGTCAGGTCGATGGCGTTCGTGCGCAGCCAGATGTCGGTGTCGAAACCGTGGTTGGTGGCGATGTTGGTGCCGACGCAGTTCGAGGGGCTGTTGGGTGCGGCGGGGCCGTTGGCGACGCCGCCGGTCGGGTCACCCAGTTCCCAGAAGGTGGTGCCGGTGTCGGGGCCTTGGGCTCCCGTGGTCCAGTCGGTGGGGAAGGCCGGGGCGGTGACGCCGTCGAAGTCCTCCGAATAGACTGCGAGCGGCGGGGCGGGGTATTCCTCCATCCGGTAGAAGAGGGTGGAGTCCCCCGGCTTCAGGATCGAGGTGCTGCCGAGGGGGCGGTGTTGGGGAGGTCTTCCGCGACCAGGTCCCAGGTGGAGAACTCGGTGTCGAGGGCGGTGCTGCTCCTGAGCCGGTAGAGCTTGCCGGCCTGGCTTTCCCAGGTGAAGTCGAGGTTCGGGTCGTCCTGGGCGACTCAGAGCGTGAAGGGCTCGGGGGCGGACTGGCCGGTGGCTTCGGCGAAGGTGGTCGCGACCCGGATCTCATCGACCCAGAACTTGCCGCCTGCCACCGCGAGGGTGTCGAATTCGGACTGGTCAAGGTTCGGCTTGGGGGCGGGATTGAGCATGGTGTCGGTGACCACCCAGTTGGCGCTGGAGAGTTGGGGTTTGGCCGCCACGAGAGCGTCGAATTTAGCCTCGTCGAGGGGGCCGTCGGCCTCGGTGAAGCCGACCACGGTGAGGATGTCCTCGCCGCCGGTGTCGGCATCCCATTCGATCTTGCCGACGACGATGTTCGGCACACCAAAGTCGACCCCGATGGTGCCGGACACCCATGGCATCGTCTGGGTGTCGTTATCCAGCACGCCGTCCGAGTTGGAATTGTTTTGATAGTTGGTCGGGATGCCGCTGTGCCCGCCGAGGGTGCCACCGAGGTAGCCGCCGGGAGAAAAATGGATGATGCCGCCGCTGTAGTAGTGGGGGAAGATGTCGAAGTTGTTGTAACGCGGAAAGCCGCCGCCAGCGGCGATTCCGAATCCGCCATCGGTGGTTTGGGTGGTCTGGCCGCGCGAATCCACGGAGAAGGGGTCGGTGCCCAGCATGACCTGCGGGGAGGCCGGATTGGCGTTGTAGCCCCGAATCGACACGAAGCTGAACCAGGTCGTGGAGCCGGTGGTGAAAGTCGCCGTTACGGCGGGATCCAGCGGGATGGAGGCATCCATGTGGTCGGCAACGTTGCCGGTGTAGCCGGCGGCTTGGCCGACACTTTCGGGGTCCGGAATGCCGGCATAGCCTCCGGAGGTCACGAGGTTATCGACCGTGCCGTCCCAGAGGTTGGGTCCGTTGGTGTTGTTCAGGTAGACGCCCGAGAGGTTGCCTTCCTGATGGACGTCCCATCGGCTGTTGTTGTCGAAGGTGGTCCAGATGCTGGTGGTGCCGAGGGCTCCCCCTTGGCCGGCGAGGGGCCCGTCGAGGTAGTCGAACGGTTCATGGACGAGGAGTTCGGCGGATGATGAGCAAGTCAGCGCGAGGCTTGTGGCCAGAATGGCGGCGAGGGGCTTCCCGGCGGAAGGACGGGTGAATCGAGTGGGTTGTGATGGGTTCATGGGTTTAATGGGGTAAGGTTACTCGGCTGGGAGCGGGACGATCGGGACCTCGGGGGTGGTATCGACGATGGTGGTGACGAAGGGCTGGACCGAGCCCCGGGTGAGATAGACCAGGAAGATGCGTCGGGTCGTGTCGAGGAACTGGAGCTGCCGTTCCGTGATGGGGACCCAGGACTCCCCCTCCTTGTAGTAGAAGTTGGTCTGGGCCATGTTGAATTCGTTCCGGCTGGTCACTGCGGGGACGGAGCGGAGCTTCCCGGGCGGGATGTTGAGCTTGTGCTCCCCGGCGAGGACGGCGGTTTCGACGGGGGTGAGGTTGATGATGCGCGACTCGCCCTTGCGGAAGGAAGTGGAGGCGTCGTTGATGACGACGAGGCGGTAGGGCCGCTTGGAGCCTTCGGGAGCGGGAAAGACTAGGATGATCGCCTTGCGGAGGTCGGTGGGCAACTTATAGACTGCGGCCACGGCATCGCCCGGATTCTCGGGATCGACCTGCGGCTGGGAGTAGAGGACGAGGGCACCCTCAAGGGGGCGGGTGAGCTGGGGGCGGGAGAGGCCCTCCGCCACGAGGTTGAGCTGCACGAGATTGCCGGATTGGTCCGGGAGGTAGAGTTCCACGAAGGGCCGCACCGGGTTGTGGTAGGCGGCGCGGATTTCCAGCGGGGCGGACTTGTCTTGGGCCGATCCCGGCAGGGTGGCGGCTGCCAGCAGGAGGATCGGGAGGATTGCTGAGGCGTGCATCGGGATCATACTTCCAGATTCGAAAGCCAGCGGAAAGCCACAATCTGCAGGCGGCGTCCGAAGACCTTGTTGGCGGGGTCCGCGGCGGCGTCCTGGGAGGCGTTCACGGAGGGCCGGTCCACCGGGTTGAGATAGTCCGGGATGCGCTGCACGACCGCCTCGGCATAGGCGCGGGCCGTGACCCGACCGTCCGCGTCGGTGGCCTCGCCGCAGGTGCGGATCACGAAGGTGTCGGCACGCACCGTGGCGAGTGGTCCGATGAGGCGCATGAGGTCGCCTTGGTTGACCCAGCCGGGGGCGCCCTCGGCGGGGTTGCCGATGGCGTTTTCGATCGTCTTGTACTTGTAAAGGAGGGGATTGTTGACGTCCGCGGCAGTGACGGGAACCTGCGTGACAAACACCGCGTCGTTGATTCTGGACTTGTTGATGGCGGCCTGCAGCGCACCGGAGCGGGTCAGTTCGGAGTTGGTGCCGATCTGGCGGTTGACGAACTCGGCGAGGGAGAGGAAGGGGCCGCGGGTCCGGACCTCCTCGACGATGGCCTCGGCGAGGTCGCCGATCTCCTTCTCGGACAACTCGCGGAAGCCGTTCCACTGGTTGGCCCTGACATTGTCGATGTCGGGCGGGTTGACGGCGGCGGCGGTGGCCTGGGAGCCATTGAGCAGGGACATGGGCAGGATGGGGGTGCCGTAGGGCTGCTCGAGGGTGAGGGCGAGGCTCTTGGGCCAGAAGATGGGGATCTGGGACTTGTTGAGGCAGGAGAGCACGGCCTTCCAGGCCTCCACGGAGGTGGAGTTCACGTTGAAGGGCCCCCGGACCATCTGGTATTCGGCGGCCAGGCGGTAGGCGTCGGAGGCGGGTGTGGTGGCGTCCGCGACGAGTTCCTCCTTCGCGCTGTCGATCGTGCGGCCCTGCGGAAGGTAGGGCTGGAAGGCCTGGGAGGGGAGGGGAGTCCGGCTCTCGAGGAACTCCTCGACCAGGTTCCCGAGTTCCTGGTCCCTGCCCGGGGCGAGGGTGGAGAAGTAGAAGCTGTCGTAGAGGGCCTGGTTGGCAAGGAAGCTGTGGTCGAGCAGGGGGTAGTTGGGCGGGTTGGCCTCGATGACCCGGTCGGTGCTGATGAGCGGCGAGACGCGGGAATTCGACACGGGCTGCACGGAGTTGGGCAGGAAGGGGGTGGTGAGCGCGTTGGAGCGGCGGAAGTCCGCGATGGTGAGCATCGGCCCGGTGGGCAGCTCGAGGTAGGTGCCGGACTTGAGTCCCTTGGAGGTGGTGTTGCCGGTGAGGACGTTGTTGCGGTTCTCGGGGTCGATCTCGAACACGTCGTCGGCGTGGCCCGGGAGGAGGACGAAGTTGAGCTCGTGCGAGTGCATGCCCGGGACGTCGCGCTTCAGGTCCACGGTCACCACGGAGCGGGCCGGGTTGTGGTCGAGGGAGGGCTTGCCGGCGAGGCGCCCGTCACGCAGGACGTTGAGCGCGCCGGGCTGCTCGTTGCGCTGGTTGGTTTCGTAAACGCCGCCGTTGGAGGTGCGGGCGTAGGCCGAGAAGAGGGCGAAGGCCTTGGCGTTGCCCTGCTGGTTGAGGGGGGTGTTGTTGGAGTGGTAGGCCTCGTCGGCGAGGAAGCTGCCCTGCTTCGGAAACCGCTGGGTCTGCCCGAAGTGCTTTCCGAGCACGCCACTATCCCCGTAGTAGAAGTCGAGCCCGCCGAATTGCACGACCTTGTCGTCCGTCACGATCGCGGCGGAGACCTGGAAGCGGTCCTTCATGCCCTTGGTGGGCTGCCTGATTCCGAACTCGATGGCGACCGTGTCGGCGGGCCGCAGGCCGAGGACTGCCACGCCGCCGTCGCTGGAGTCCTCCACGGAGGTGCTCTGTTCGAGGGGGGTGAGGATGTCGATGTCGAAGCCGACCGCCTTGCCGAGGAAGCCGGGCCGGCCCTGGATCATGGCGACCACGTTGCCGTTGAGGTCCACTCCGGTCGCGTCGTTGGCCCAGTCGTCGAACTGCGGCCCGATCCGCCCGGCTCCCGAGAAGGTGGTGTTCGGGAAGAGGTAGGGGCCGCTCACGAGGGTCTGGCCGGGCTTCATGACGATCGGCCCGCGCGTGGTGGAATTGCCGGGCCTGCTCCAGTTGCCGATGTCCAGGGCGAAGGATTTCTCTCCCCGCACGTCGACCCGGCCGTTGTTGAGGTGGAGCTCGGAGAGGGCGGTGATGTCGGTGAGCTGTGGCTTGCCGTTGACGATGAAGTTGAAGGCGACCGGGATGCTGCGGATGACGACCTGTATGCGGTCAAAGGAGATGCTGATGTTGTAGGGGTTGTGCAAGGTGACGAGGGGCACGTAGACGAGGTGGCCCATGCGGGGCGTTTTCGGCGAACTCCAGTGCGCGTCGCGGGTGACGAAGGTGAAGAGGACCTCGATCTTGGCGATGACGGGGGCGGGGTAGAAGCCATCCGGCGCGATCTCGGAATCCTTGATATCGACCGGGTCCTCCGGCCCCTCCTCGTAGATTGGGGAGGTGTCGGGGGTGGTGATCTTCCGGTAGATGTTGTAGTAGCTGGCGAGGGCGGACCAATTCGGGTCGGAGACGCCGGTGACGCCGTGGGTCGATTCGTAGAGTTTGCGCCCGGCATAGGCGGGCGGCAGGGAGCGGCCTTCGAACATCGAGGTGAGGTCCTTCTTGAGTCCGCCGCCCCGCACGTCGGACATCACCCCGAGCGAGTAGGGGGTGACGACGTTGCGGAATTTTCCGATCCGGCTGCTGTTGGCGAGGAGGTCGGCCTGGTTGAGGTCGAGCAGGCGCGCGGAGGTCGCGAGGGCCTCGCCGTAGGCCGCCTTGGTGTCGTCCACCGGCAGGAAGCCCAAGGTGGTTTGGTCGACGGCCTGCACCACGGAGGGGTCGGGCCGGTGTCCGGTGAGCAGGGCGCTCTTCTTCGCGAGGGTTTCGTTCCGGGAGGGATCCCGGTAGGAGTTGATGCGCGCCTTCACCGCCTCGTCCGCCACGTGCCAGGCGTAGGACCCGGTCCGGACCGAGCCGTTCAGGACGGGCACACGGCCGCCGTGCACCTTCAGGCTGTCGTCGTCGAGGCCGCCGAGCGAGGCCTTGCCCACCAGTTCGACTGGTTCCTCCGAGAAAGGCTCGGAGACATAGTCCAAGGACGCGGTGGCACCCGGTTCGGGGTCCGAAACCAGCCAGCGCTGGAATCGGTCGCGCTTCTCGTTGTCATAATCCGGGGCGAGGGCGTCGGGACGAACGTCCCAGGATCCCCACACTCCGGTGAGGTTTGCCTTGGCGGGATAGGGATCGAGGATCTCCGAGGGGGCCGAGATGGCCTTGTCCGGCCCCATGGCCTTTTGGAGTTCCCCGAGAGCCAACACCAAGGCGAGACGGGCGTTGGCGCGCGCCACGGACATGGCCGTGGTCTGGCTGGCGCGGACCGTGATGGTCGAGAGGGACAGGAATCCCACCGCGATGAGGGCCAACAAAATCATGATGGTCACCGTCACGATGATGGCAAACCCTCTGCGGTCCTTGTCGGAGCCGGGGCTCCGGGATGGATAGAGCTGGATTTTCATAGGGGGCGAATCTGAATCGAGGATAAGATCGGAATTGCAATTGTAAAGACAAAGGGGGGTCAAATTTGGATATTTTCGCCACAATGGTCGGGCCGAGCCAGACCTCTTCGAGGATCGCACCCTTTATTTCTCGCATGATCGCACCCTTCCCCTTGCAGGAACGATGCCGAAGCGATGTTAAGCGGCCTCCGGAGGCGGGCTCAATAGAAGCTTGGAACCCCGGCCCGGAAAACGGAGGGGGCAGGATTACGGGGTTGCCGTGCGGGCCAGGCGGAAGCCCAGGTCGTAGAACTTGATGCTCGGGAAGCTGAGACCGCGGTAGGCGGCCCGGCTGTAGCCGAAGCCGTTCCAGCTGCCTCCCCGGAACACCCGGCAGGGGCCCGAGGCGGGACCCCGCGTGTCGTTCCCCGGCGAGACCGCGTAGTAACCGGCGGAATACCAGTCCCAGCACCACTCGAAGACGTTCCCCGCCATGTCCTGGAGCCCATAGCCGTTCGGGGCGAAGGTCCCCGCCGGGGCGGTGTGGGGCGGCACCCCGTCATCATAGGAGGGATGAAAGCCGTCGGTTGGTCCCAGGTCGTAGCCGTGGGAAGTCGTGGCATAGTGGTTCGCCTGGTCATGGGAGATCGCGTCCCCGCCCGGGAAGCGCTTTCCTGCGGACCAGCCCCGGGCCGCCTTCTCCCACTCCGCCTCGGTTGGCAGGCGGTAGCCCATGCCCGGCGAGAAATCGCAGGTCACGGTGTCGCTGGCCCCCGTCTGAATCTGGACATTTCCCTGGGAAAATTGGAGCGCATGGTCCGACGGGGCCGCAGTGTGTCCGGCGACCCAGACCGGAACGCTGCCTCCCCCCGCAATGGCCGTGAGGGTGCCTTCGTTGTCGTTTACCGTGTAGTCATGGGCCGGCGCTCCGGCGCCCTCGTCGAAATTCCAATACCCGGCCAAGCCGGCATGCGCGACCGGGGCGGCGGCCAGGAAGGCGGCGATCAGAGGAAGGCGGGGGAAGGAAAATTTGGCGGTCATCGAATATCATAGTGCTTGCTTTTCGCTGACAGGTCCCTCTGATACCGCAGCATTTAAACGGAGAGAGAGGCCATGCGGCTTCCCGGCATTCGTGGATGACTCAACAACTCGGCGGAGTATCCGTCAAGACCGGGATTCGCCGGGATGGGCAGGCTTGTGTTGTTGCTCCGGCGGGAATCGGCATTGACAGAGGCTTTTTTTTACAAAATCTCTAGTTTGCAGGGGGTTGTTCCAGAATAGCAGCTCGCGGCAAATGGACCTGCACCCAAACCAAAGATCACAAACCATGAAACCATCATCCATCCACCCCCTGTCCGGCCGCGTGTCCCTCCCCGTTCTGGCCGGGACCGTCGCCGCGTTCCTTGGCTCCCATGCCGTCCATGCCGACCTCGTCGGTTACTGGAATTTCAACGAGGGCTGCGGAACGACCGCCTTCGACGCCACGGCCAACGACAACGACGGCACCCTCGTGGCCGTCGCCCCTGGTGATGTGCCGACGTGGATCGCCGGCCACACCGCCGATCCGGCAGACTTTGCGCTGGGACTTTCCCAAGGGAGCGTCCTGGTTCCTGACGCAGCGAGCCTGCACATCACCAATACCTTCACCGTCGCAGCGTGGTATTACGACACGGGGTCCAACTACGGGCACCTCTTCACCGCCGGAGATGGCGGGGCCGGTGGCCGGGCCTGGTTGCTCCAGACCAGCGCCTATGGCGGCGACGCGGCCTACTTCTGGTCCGGTGGCGGCAACACCGAGTTCAACCACAGCCTGGGATTCATTCCCCCCTTGAATTCGTGGCATCACATCGCGGTCACCTACGACGGATCCCAGATGAAGAACTACCTCGACGGCGTGCAAATCGGGGTCACCGCCACCATTAATTCCGCCCTCGACACCTGGGGGACCCTGCGGCTTGGCGGTTACAGCATCTATGGCAGCGGCTTGGAAGGCCGCATCGACGACGCGGTGATCTTCAACACGGTGGAGGATGTCACCACGATCATGGACGGGACGCACCCCGAGATGGTTTCCACCATCACGCGCTATGAAATATGGACCAACTGCAAGGGCCTGACCGGCACGGCCGGCTCTGACACCGATCCGGCCTTTGACGCCGACCCGGAAGAGGACGGCGTCCCCAACGGCCTCGAATGGCTCCTCGGCGGCGACCCGCTCGCCAGCGATCCCTCCATCCTGCCCGGCGCGACGGCCGACGCCAACGGTCTGACCCTGACCTTCACCCGCGAGGAGGAAGCAATCGACGAAACCACCCTGCTCGTCGAATACGGCACCACCCTTCCCGCCTGGCCGGGTTCCGCCCCAGTCGGCGCCATCAGTTCGGGACCGGACGCGAATCTGGTCACGGTGACCGTCGACACCGTTCCCGACCCAGACACTGTCACCGTCTTCATCCCCGCCACCCCGAACGCCCCCGGCGGCGAGCTCTTCGCCCGCCTCAAGGCCACCATGCCCTGAAGCTGGGATCGATTCGGAAGCCCCGAACCACCCCGCTGCGGCGGATAACCACGAATTTCGATATAACAAACAGGTCCCGACCGTCAGTCTCGCCGCCGTCCCGGAGCTGCTCGTGGCCCCAAGGCACCCCTGAAAAGCCCTGTTTTTGCGGGTCGCAGCCGCAACTCGCCCGAGCCGCCAACTCCCCCGTAAAAGAATATCTCTTTCCCATTGACCTCCCGAGCCCATCCTTGGCTAAATCTCAGGGTCACCTTCTGCCCTGCCTCCCAAGGGATCCCGGCCGAAAGGGACAATTAAATCACATTCGATCTTCCTTTAATCAGCAAACTTTCGATGAAAACCCGCACGAGTGGCCGGTAGGGCCGGGCATGGCTCCTCCAGACCGACAACGGTGGCGACGCTGCATATTTCTGGTCCGGTGACAACAGCAATTCCGAATTCAAACATAGCTTGGGCTTCCAATTAACGAATGGCGGACCGAACCCCACTGACTGGCATCACGTTGCGATCACCTATGACGGTTCCACCATGCGGAACTATCTCGACGGAGTCGAAGTCGGCACCGCCTTTAGCGTTTCTTCCGCCCTCGACACATGGGGAACCCTTCGACTTGGCGGGTTTAATGTCGCCGGCAGCGGCTTCGGGGGCTCCCTCGACGATATGGTGATCTTCAACACGGACGAGACTGCGAATCTCGCCTCGATCATGGCCGGGACCCACACCGAGATGATTCCCGAGCCGACTTCGCTCGCCTTGCTGGTTCTCGGCGGTCTTGGTCTCCTGCGCCGCCGCCGCGCCTGAATCGGACGGCCGCAAAATAATCTGACCAAGCCGTGGGCTCCTCCGGGGCGCATGGCTTTTTCGTCGGTAGATTAGGGGCGCTGATGGGCTCGTCTCCCCTCAAAACTGTGTCGCCGTCCATCCGCCAACCGCATTCCGATCACTCGAGCGCAGCGACCGCAAACAGGATCAGCGTTGTGCGCGATTGCCCTGGCAGAAGGGGCCGCGTGGCCGCATGAAGTGGGGGTCATTAGTTGCCAGGAAAGCCGCAGATGACCTACCCCTCTATCTGACTCTATCTGACTGGTTGTCATATGGCGCGACACGACGGTTTTGTCGCCGATGTGGGGAACGAGGTCGATGAGCAGGTTGCCGCTGAGAATGCCCGGAAGGCGTTGGACTACCTGACATACGAGAAGGCCTTCATGTTGAGCAGGGCGTGGGCAAGGTCGGCCCAGGCCCGGCGGTCGCGGGCTCCGTATTGATCCGACTGGCGGGTGAGGAATTCTTCCATCGCGGCGGCCTGCGCATCAGTCGGGGGGACTCCGTGGGCCTGTCGCATCATCGTCGCGGCGCGCTCGGGATCACCCATCTCCGGGATCGCGAGCATCCTGTCGGCCCATTCGCTGGCCTGCCCGATGACAAAGGGATCGTTGAGGAGCGCGAGGGCCTGGGCGGGCACATTGGACTGGATGCGGCGGCCCTGCGATCCGAATGGAACGGGCATGTCGAAAGCGAGCATCAGGGGGTTCAGGAAATTGCGGTCGACCTTCTGGTAGATGCTGCGGCGACCCGCCCCGTCGACCGGACCGACGTCCTTGGGTTGCTCGCAATCGACCATGAAGGGCGTCACGTGCACGGCCACGCTCGGACCGAACATGCCCGGGTCGAGCCGCCCGGAAACAAACAGGATGCTGTCGCGCAATGTTTCCGAGGTCATGCGGCGGACCGGCATGCGGTGCAGCAGGATGTTGTCGGGATCCATTCGTGCGATCAATTCCGGGTTCAGCTCCGGATGCGCGACGCTTTGCTGCCGGTAGGTTTGTGACAGCACGATCTGGCTGATGGCATGTTTGAGCGACCAGCCTTGGCGGATGAAGTCGGCCGCCAGCCAGTCGAGCAGTCCGGGGTGGCTGGACGGTTCGCCCTGCGGGCCGAAGTCATCGGTGGTGGGGACAATTCCGCGGCCCAGAAGGTGATGCCAGAGCCGGTTGACGATGACGCGGGCGGTCAGCGGATTGTCGGCGTTTGCGACCGCTTCCGCCAGATCGAGGCGGCCGCCCTCCTGGCCGCCAAGTGCTTCCAGGAAGCGGGCGGAAACCAGTTCACCGGGCGTGGTGTGATCGCCGCGGATGCTGACCGCGGCCATGGTCGGGGTCCCCTGCGTGATCGCCAGCACGGGCTGCGGGGCGGGGACCTCCCCAGCCAGCTTCCCCGCCTCGGCGAGGGCGGTGGCGGCCTCGGGGCTCAGCTCGGCCACGCTGACGAGTTGTTCCTCAAGCAAGGTGCCGAGGAAGGGATCGATGCGGCCCGCGCGCAGCGATTCGACGGAGCGGTTCCACTGGTCGGCCACCGAAGGGTTCGGGGTTTCGGTCGGTTTTGCTTCCGGCACACCGTGGTCGGAAAACCAGATCTCGTCGATCTCGATGGAGCCGTTCCCATCGTCGATGAACTCAAGGTGGGCCTTGTGTCCGATGTATTTGTGCAGGTCCCGGCCAAAGCTCTTCCAGGCCCACTGGCCGTGGGTGTCGGCATCCTTGTCCTGGATGACGGTTCCCTCGAAGAGGAGGGCGCGGTAGCGTGCCAGTTGGTAGGAATCGATCACCAGCTGCAGCCGGATGTTCCGTGTGGCCCGCATAAGGACGTGAATTTTTGGGGTGGTGATTTCGAAGGTGGGAGAGCGCAGGGTTCCCTGCTGTTTCGGCCCGAGTCGACGGCTTGAAATGGTCCCCGGCCTAAGGAGCGCGCCATCTGCGGAGAGAATCGGTTCCGTGACGGCTTCAAAGGCGCTCCCCGAGGCGTTCCAGCCGGTGGGCCAGGCGCTGAAGTCCTGATACAGGACGGCGTCCGCATCCTCCTGCGGCGGGTTGCGGGAAGCGGTGAATTTCCCGGCGTGCCGGACCCATCGCTCCAGACGGGCGCGGTCCAGGTCGGCCTCCCCGGCCGCGGCCTCGATCCATTCCACCTTGGCGGCTTCGGGCTTGTCTTCGGCCTCGGCACGGTCGCGCAGTTTCATGGCAACCTCGTGGTAGCGTGCAGGCGGCGGCTGCGGGAGAAATCCGGGTTTGATCGCCCTCAGGGAGTTGCGGACCATTTCGAGCAGCTCGGTGATCTTGTCGTTGATCAATTCGATGGCGTGACCGGGGTCGAGCAAGGCGGTCTGACGGCAGCTGCTTCGGAGATAGGCGCTCAGCGCGTAGTAGTCCTTGGTGGAAATCGCGTCGGACTTGTGGTCGTGGCACCGTGCGCAGGCCACCGTCAGTCCGAGGAAGGCCTTGCCGAAGACGTCGATCTGGTTGTCGATGATGTTGGCCTCGTTATCCAGGGAATCCGGGGGGAAGGGGGCGGACTGGTGGAAATACCAGAACCCCGTTCCAATCACGGACTCGTTGAAATCCGCGGTCGGATGGCGTCGCGGCTCGGCGAGAAGGTCTCCCGCGATGTGTTCCCGCGCGAACTGGTCATAGGGCACGTCGGCGTTGAGGGCGCGGATCACATAGTCGCGATACTGGAAGGCATTTTCGATCGGATAATTGTTCTCATGGCCGGAGGTTTCGCAGTAGCGGACGAGGTCCAGCCAGTGCCGGGCCCACGTCTCGCCGAAGCGGGGCGAGTCCAGCAGTCTTTCGACAACCGATCGGTAGGGGTCGGCCGACTCATCCGCCAGGAAATCCGTGATCTGGTCGGGGGTGGGGGGGAGGCCGGCCAGGTCGAGATAAACACGGCGAAGCCAGATCTCCTTCGGGGCGGGGGAGGCCGGTCGCAGGCCACCTTGTTCCATCCTTGCGAGGATGAAGTGGTCGATGGAGTTCAGGGGCCAGGCGGTGTTTTCAACCTCGGGCGGATCGGGTGCTGCGATGGGCCGCCAGCACCAGTGTGCCTTGGCCCGTTCCTGCATGTCGGACGCACGCGGGGCACCCCTTTCGCCGACCGGCGGAGCGGCACCGGAGACGGGTGCGAGGACCAGGGTGGTTCCCAGAATCAGGGCGACTGTCCGCAGGGCGGGGCTCATGCCAGGACCTCCTCGATCACGTTTCCGTAAACGTCGGTCAGCCGCATGTCGCGGCCACTGAAGCGGAAGGTGCTGGTGGTGTGATCGATGCCCATCAGATGCAGCATGGTGGCGTGGAGATCGTGGATCTCGACCGGTCTTTCCGCGGCCCGGTATCCCCACTCGTCGGTCGCCCCGACCGAAACGCCCCCCTTGATCCCGCCGCCGGCCATCCAGACCGTGAATCCATCGGGGTTGTGGTCCCGGCCGTCCTTGCCTTGCGCGAAGGGAGTTCGCCCGAATTCGCCCGCCCACACAAGGAGGGTGGAGTCGAGCAGGCCGGAGCGTTTCAGATCCTTGATGAGCGCCGCGATCGGCTGGTCCATCGACCGGCAGTTCTCCGGAAGGGATTTTTGGAGGGCCCCGTGCTGGTCCCAGCGATCGTCGGTGGCCCCGTTGCAGACCAGTTCGACGAAGCGAACCCCCCGTTCCACCATCCGCCGCGCCACCAGACACTGCGTGGCGAAGGTCTTCAGCGGCTCGAAGTCCGAGTCGAGTCCGTAGAGGCTCATGGTCTCCGGGCTTTCCGATTCGAGTTCCATCAGTTCCGGAACGGCCGTCTGCATGCGGAAGGCCGTCTCGTAATTCTGGATGGCGGCCTCCACGGCCGGGTCGTTGCCGTGTCCCTGGTTCATCTGCCGGTCGAAGGTACGGATGAGATCGAGTTTGCTGCGCTGCAGCGCCGGGTCCGGTTCGAGGGGTGCGATGTTGGCGATGGCCTCCTTCCGGGGAAGAAGGAGGGATCCCTGGTAAGTGGCCGGCAGAAAGCCGCTGCCGAAATTGTTCAACCCTCCGGTCAGGATCTTTCTTCCCTTGACCACCACGAAGCCGGGCAGGTTTTCGTTTTCGGATCCGAGTCCGTAGCCGAACCAGGCCCCCATGCTCGGATTTCCCTGCAAGACGCTGCCGGTGTGGAGGAAGTAGTTGGCGCTGGTATGTTCGGCGGAGCGGACCTTCATCGACCTGATGATGGCCAGTTCGTCGGCCACTTCCGACAGGTGCGGCAGGAGCGAACTGATCCAGTGCCCGCTGTCGCCGTGCTGCTTGAACTCCCAGGGCGAGGCGAAGAGGGTGCCCTCCTTTCCGAACTGGGTCGGGGTGAGATCCCCGATCACCTTTCGCGGATCCTGACCATGGTATTTCTTCAGGAGCGGCTTGGGGTCGAACATGTCCACCTGCGACGGCCCCCCGTCCATGTAGAGGAAAATGACACTCTTGGCGCGCGGGGGGAATGGCGGCGATTTCGGGGCAAGCGGACCTTCATCGGGGAGGGAAGGGGCGCCCTGCGAGAGCGCGCTCAGGGCGACGGCACCGAAGCCATGGGCGCACCACTGCAGCATTTCACGGCGCGACTGTGGCTGGTCCCCGAAGCGGCCGCAATGATGTCTCCTCCGGTCTGCGGGCATGATAGATGGCATGATAGATGGCATGATAGATAGGCCGTAAGGGAGCCAACCAGAACTACGGGCCGCGAGCTAGACATCTTTCTGGCATTCCCCCCTAGCGCCGCTGTGGAAGAATCAATAATTTTTGTCTGGGAACTAGTCGTGGGGAACTAGTCGTGCGATGGCAAGCCAACCGTCACTTGGCCGGGGCCTGGCCGGGTTTGGCTCCGCGCAGGGTGAAGGTGGTCGGCACGACAGATTCGAATTGCAGCCACACCACCAGCACCTCGATCCCGTTGGAATCGCGGGTGACGCCCTGGCGGAACCCGGGACCGCCGTTGCGGGGCTGTGAGTTGACTTCGAGCGTGGCGAGGTCTCCGCTGTTCCAGTTGTGCACGACGAGGCAGGGGTTGACGATCGGATGCTCGGCGGACGCCGAGATTCGGATCGACGGCGCGGTCCCCGTGGCGCGGAGCACATAGGCGCGCTGTACCGGGTCGTAGGCGGCAGCGTCGCTATCCGCAAGGGACTCGACGGCCGGCGCTTGCAACCAGGATTTGGCCAGGGTCGCGAGTTGCTTGGCAGGGCCTTTGGACAGGCCCTCCATGAGCAGTTTCTCTTGACGCGGCCGGTCGCCGTCCTGCGCCTTGTGGTCGGGCAGATACACATGCGTCAGGGAACAGTGCGCCGCCCGGTCCGGGAAACTGGCATAGCGCCCGTCGGAGGGAACCTGTGAGACCGGCCAATGGTTCCACGACGGGAATACCGAGTAGGGGTTGCGGTGGCCGCCATAGACATCGCCTCCAGTGAAATCGCCGATGGTGAACGGGTCGTATTGCGCTCGGTAATTGACGATGTGGATCTTCTGGTTGCGATAATCCACCTTCGGCGGGCCCTGCGTCCAACTGTAGGGCGTGGCGTTGCCGTCGAGATCGGCCATAATCAGTGCCGGGTCGGTCTCCAGCACCTGTTCGGGATGCTGGTTGGGCCCAAGAACAGCGATCGATTCCTGCCACTCGTGGTTGCGCTTCCCATTCGTCCACAGATGCATCCTCTTGACCGCGACCCCGTCTGGATAGATGGTGAAATACCAATCCGCCCAATCGCCCCAACCGGTTTCCGGATTATAATTGGCGATGGTGTGATTTACATCCACCAGCGGAAACCGCCAGTGAACCACCACGCGGGCGGGGGTGTTCTCGATCACCCGCACGTGGTTGAAAAACGATTCCTTGTCGGAGATCGGCTCCTGACACCCCTTGCCGCCGGATGTTCCCCAAGTTTCATTGAACTCATTGCAATACCACTGGTCCTTCTCGTTGACGAGCATCGGGACGACGCCCACTCCGCGCCAGAACACGAACTTCGTCGGCGATTGATCAAAACCCACCACCACGTCGGCATGCGGTCCGACCCGCCACAGGTTGTCCCACACGTCGTAATACTTCAGCCGTGTGTAGTGCGCGCCAAAGCGTCCGCCGGTGTCAAAGGTGGGAAAGACCCGGCGATCCATGTCCGGCACCCGCGCGAGTTCCGGCGCAAGGCGAAATTTCCGGTGGGAGGCGGCGACCTGTTCCGGATTGAGCGCCCGGTCGTAGATGCGCACCTCGTCAATGAGCCCGTCGAAGGCATACGACGCGATGAAGGTGCTGGCACCGATTGGATCGACGGGACGGCGCGGCTTGCCCTGGCCGATCTGGACCGGGTCGGCAGTGGTCTGGATGCCGGCGGTGCCTGCCGACTGGGAGGCCGCCAGCTTGCCCGCCACAAAAAGCGACATCATGCCGCTGGCGCTGTCATAGGTGCCGACAAGGTGATGCCAGCTGGAGCGTTCGAGGGTGTCGGTTCCGACGAGTTCCTGCCAGGTGTCGCCGACCTTCAGCTTGAATCCAGGATGGCCGTGGCCGTCGATGCCGAGGAAGTAGCCGTCGTCCTCGCCCTGTTGCACCAGCGGGCACCAGTTCCACGGGTAGGCACCGATGACGCACCAGGCCTCCAAGGTCAGGGCCTGGGAGATGGCCGGAGCCTTGGCGGCCGGGAGTGACACCCGCGTGTTGTAGCCATCAAATTGTAGGCAGGTTCCGGAGACACCCTTGCGCCAGAGGGATTTCGGGCCGGCGATGGCACAGGCCTCGCCGGTGATGCTCTCCGCGGCGCGATCGCCCACCGCTGCGTCAAGCCGCCATTCGTGCAGCGGCCGGACCACCGGATCGCCATGCAGCGGGTTGCCGACAACCGGCTCCGGCGGCGGTGCGTGTCGCGCTTCGGTGCGCGACAGCTGGCGGACGCCCTCCGGCGCAAGTTGCAGGACCTGGGTCGTCTGGTTGAGTGGATCGGTCCAATCGTCCATCCGGGCCGTGCCCTGGCGGATGACACGGGTGATCTTGCCATCCGCCAGGATCTCGATCTGTTCCTCGACGAAGCGGGTCGGATCGATGTCCTGATAGGGATTGCCAGGCTTGAACTCGGGCAGATAGCGCCACGAAACCAGCACCCTCTGCGCCGAACTCTCCACCAGCGCCACCCGCGAGAAGGCATTGACCTTGTCGGGCTGTTGGCGGTCGCCGTCGCCGTGCCGGGCAATGATTTCGTCAAGGAACCACCTGCCCCGGGCGGTTTCCCAATAGGGCAGATAACTCGAGCCGCGCCAGAACACGAGCTGCCCGTCCGGCACTCCCAGCTTCACCACGATGTCGGCCACATCACCTGTGCGGGAGAATTTTTCGAACGCCTCGTCGGAGGCGATGTGGGTGTAGTAGGCGTGAATTCCGGCATCGGCAGCCGCGGCCGGGTGACCCGTGGCGAGCAGCACCGCAAGAGCCAGAATGCCCTTGCGGATCGATTTGACGGGGTTGCCTGTCATCGGCTCGGTGATCTGGTTTGATTCGGGAATGGGGGTGATGAGCATGAGATTCATTTGGCTTTGGAGTATTGGAGGCGATCTTCTTTGTTTAGGCTATCTCTTTGTCTGTAGGCTATCTCTTTGTCTGGGAAACAGTTCTTTGATCATTGATGGTCAAAATCTTCACCACGACTGGAAAGCGACGACGCCGGTCATGAAGGAGATCCTCGAGAGGACGGGGCGTTTTCAGGTATCGGTGCTGACCAGTCCACCGGGAGGAGCGTCGGCAGGCGAGTGGAAGCAGTTTAGGCCGGATTTTGGCAAGCATGACGTGGTGGTGCTCAACTATTGGGGAGAGGACTGGCCGAAGGGCACCTTTGCCGCCATGGAATCGTTCGTCGCCAACGGGGGCGGGGTGGTGGTGGTGCATTCGTCCGTGGCCGGATTCGGCGTGCATCCGGAGTTTGCCCACATGACCGGGGTGGGTTGGCGGACAGCCATCGACACCGGGCGCTGTGTGCTTTTGGATGACGAGGGAAAGACCTCCTTTCTTGAGGCGGGGGAAGGAGGGGCGAGCGGGCACAGCAAGCGTCATGCCTTTGACATCGACCTGCGGCAGCGCGAGGATCCGATTGTGCAGGGACTGCCAAATCCCTGGAAACACGCCACGGATGAATTGTATCACCGGTTGCGCGGCCCGGCGGAAGACATGACGATCCTCGGGACCGCATACTCTCCGATGACGGAGGGGCACGAGCCGATGATCTGGACCCTCCCGTATGGCAAGGGCCGGTCGTTTGTCACGGTTCTCGGGCATGACCCGACGGCGATGAGCAGCGAAGGTTTCCACAACACCCTGGCACGGGGTGCCGAATGGGCCGCCACCGGCAAGGTGATGGTGGTGGTGCCAGGTGCGGAGACCAAGCCGACCCACGGAACCACGCCGGGTCAATACACGGCGTCCCGCGCGACGATCGAAAAGCATCTCGATCCCAAGATCCAGGTTTACGGCCAATATGCAGCCGTCAAGCTTCCCATCACTAAAGGGGTAGCACTCTGGAACCCGACGGTCATCGAGACGGCGCCGGATGGCACGATCTATGCCGCGAACTACACCGGAGAAGTTTACACTTTGCAGGACAGCGACGGAGATGGGCTTGAGGACACCGCCCAGCTCTTCTGCAACGTGAAGGACAACGGGTTGCGTTACCCGACCGGGCTCGCCATCAAGGATGGGGAGGTTTATGTCGGCACGACTCAGGAGATTCGTGCCTACAAGGACACTGATGGTGATGGCAAAGCGGACGAGAGCCGGACCTTCTTCAAGAACTTTCCCTGGACGCTACACGCCTACGATTGGACCTTCGGCCTGAACTTCGGTCCCGACGGCCATCTTTACTTCATTTTGTGCACCGACTACCTGAACGGTCAGGCCGCCCCCGACCCGAAGGGATACCGGGGGTCGATCCTGCGGGTGTCTCCGGATGGCAGGAAAGTGGAGCGCTACGCCTACGGCCTGCGATTCGCCTACGGCCTGGCATTCAATCACCTCGGGGACCTCTTCTTCAGCGACAACAAAGGTGGAGGGAATCCAACCGAAGAATTCAACCGGGTGGTGAGGGATGGATTCTACGGTCACAATGAGGCGAAATATCCGGATCATGGACCGAAGATCGATCCGCTGGTTGAGATCCAGCATGGCTTCGGCTCGGGGGGCCTCTGCGCCAACTCGCTCAACAACGATTTCGGTGGCGCAGGAGGTGATGTCTTCTTCGCCTGTTGGGGGCCGGACGGGCGCTGGGAACGAGGCTCGATCGTGCGTATCAAACTCAACAAGCGAAGCGACGGCAGCTACAGGGCCGTCGAAATTCCAGTGGCCCGTTCGATTGCTAAGGTGATCGATCTGGCCTTCGGTCCGGACGGGACCATGTATGCCGCGCGTTTCGGCCGGGAGAATCGGAACCATACGCCATATGGTGCCCCCGAGGGGGACATCTATCGCTTCTTCAACGTGCCGTGGATGGTCCCGAATGCGCCCGAAGCCGGACCGCTCGCCCAACGCGTGGTGGGCGATGTGAAACGCGGCGAGGTTCTCGACAATCAAATGGCCTGCGCATCCTGCCACTCGCTGGATGGGACGACCGAGTTGCTGGGACCGAACCTGAAGGGGATTGGCGACATGTTCAGCCGCAGTGAGATGTTGACCGCGATCAGCCAGCCCTCAGCCGGCATCAAGTCGGGGCATGAGACCAAGCTCCTCACGCGGAAGAATGGCGAGGTGGTCATGGGCCGCATGGTTTCGACGAGTGACAAGGAAGCGGTCATGATGGTGCCAGGGAACCAGACCATCGCAATCCCCCAGAACGAGATCAAGACCATCGAGACCCTCGAACAGTCGCTCATGCCGCCCGGGCTGATCCCGAAAAGCTACTACTGGATTGAGAAGGAAGGGGAGATCGGGCTCGGCCAAGGGGACGGGGCGATCGACGACCTCCTGGCCTACCTGAACGTCCGGGAGGATCCGGAGGTTGAGCATCAGGAAGACAAGGACCCCATGGTTTGGCAATTCCACTACGGTGCCCCATTGATCAAGCCCTACTTTCATCCCCTGGGCCACCCGGGGGTCGGGGTCGCCTTGACCGATTTTCGTCCTGCCGATCATGTTTGGCATCGCGGCCTCTGGTTCTGCTGGAAGACGATCAATGGGGTAAACTACTGGGAGGAGGACGGCAAGACGCAGCAGTCGGCCGGACTCACCGAAGTCCGCGCGGCCAAGGCCATACCGTCCCCTGACTTTTCCTGCGAGATGGACCTTATGCTTTCCTACCACCCCCCAAAGGAATCTCCGGTGGTGACCGAGCGCCGAACTATCCGCGTCTCGGCACCCGACGCGAAGGGAAACTACCGCATCGATTGGGACATGAACTTCACTGCCGAGCAGGATGCGACCTTCGACGTCACGCCGCCATCGAAGCGTGGTGGCCCGAAGTGGGGTGGCTACGGCGGGCTCTCGTTCCGCGGCGATGCGAACTGGGCGACGGTGTTGTATGCCGACAGTGAGGCGGGACTGCTGAGCGATCCGAGCAAGGTGCGTCATGGCGAGAAGGCCCGTTGGTTTAGTGTGGCCCGGGATCGAGAAGGAGTGGTTGATGGGGTGACGATCTTCGATCACCCCGGCAATCCGAATCACCCGACGGCGTGGTACGTCTACCGGGACGGATTCCGTTTTCTCAATCCGTCGCCGCTTCTCAATGGTCCGCTCACTCTGAAAAAGGGAGAATCCATGCGCCTGCGCTACCGCGTCCTCGTGCACGAGGGTCGGCCCGATGTGAAGCTGCTGGATGCGGATTACAAGGGTGGCAAATGGGATGAGTAGAAGGGGGCGCTTCAGGCCTTCAGGTGTAGTCGAGAACCAAGGTTCGGCCGTCGCCAAGGGGGATTTCCTCGGGTCACCATGATGGCCGCTGGTCGAAATTTTCAGGAAATGATATACTAGGGAAATAGTCGCATGGGATCTGGCGCGGTCAGGTCTGCACGGGTTCTCGGCGGAGGTCGCGGAAGGTGCAGAGGGAGGTGGCGATGCCCCGGATTTTGCGGGGGCCGCTGCGGCGCTTGGGGCCGAAGTGGCCGCGATTGAGGACGAAGAGCTTGCCGAGGAAGCTCTGGGAACCGAGGGCGACTCCGTCGATGAAGAAGCGCACCTTGCAGCGGAGGGCCTTGGCTTCGGAGAGGGGTTTGAGGCTGTTGATTTCGGCTTTGGAAGGGCGACGTTTGAGATCGAGGGACATCAGGTGCC
>Ga0335396_10002780_pt1 | contig 20725 bp, 22 predicted proteins | sample FRY02_FD_205743 | JGI IMG/M metagenome (GOLD analysis project Ga0335396, IMG submission 205743) | Freshwater microbial communities from Lake Fryxell liftoff mats and glacier meltwater in Antarctica - FRY-02 (spades assembly) (version 2) | ecosystem: Environmental > Aquatic > Freshwater > Ice >... | reverse complement strand
GTGTGTACTTGTTACCAGCGCCAACTCTAAGACTAGTTGACCAATCATCTGTTAGTTTGTACTTGCCAATCACTGCCGCTTCTACTCTTGTGTCATTTCCGCCAGAGTCTTTGTCTTTTGTTCTTGTGTACAGTTCAGCGTCAATATAGTTGTTAATGTGCTTACCAAATGTCATTGCCCATTGAGTACTATCACTTCCGCCAGTATTGCTTTCTTCTACACCTAATTTAATACCTGAATAGTATCCAGCTTTTTCTACTGCCTGTAATGGTAATGTTAGAGCTACTGCTATTGCTACAGTTATTATTTTTTTCATTCTTGTCTCTTCTTTTGTAGTTTTAGAAATGCCGCTTGGAGTTCTTCTGGCGACATGTTTTCATAATCAACAACTTCTTCTTGCACTTGTTCAGACTCATCCTGGCATACAAAGTTGCATGCAATTTTAGATATGATTTGATACCATATCGCAAAGAATAGTAAGATGCAAAACCAAAGTACAGTACGTGACAGTAGTCGTTTCATAGTATTATTTAATCTATTAAAACTAAATTATAACACCTAAAGATTACAAAACGATTACAGTTTTGCAGATAATTCAAGAACTGTTAGCCAAAAAAAAGCACTCCGTAGAGTGCCTTTAGTTCTAAATAATTTAGAATGAATATGTTAACCAAGCAAGTGCTTGTGACTCACCTAAGTATTCATTTTTAATAGTCCAGTTTGCTTCAGACGCGTTAGTCATTGAGTAACCAGCACCTACTGTAACAGCATCAGTGTACGCATATTCTAAACTTACTTTGGAATCTGTATAATCATACACGCCATTACCTAGTCCATCAAATGTACTACGTCCCACGTGTGCTATTGCTGTTAACTGTTCTGTTACTGGAACTGTCCAATTAACTTCGGTATAGTCACTACCGCTAGCATTACCAATGCCAAACACATCTTCTGTGATTGCATGTGAGTATTTAAGTGCTATGTTAGTACCAAAAACATCTTTGTTAACACCAGCGTATAACTCTGTTGTATCTGTTCCTGATTGCCCGTTTGTTGTATTGCCTGGGAACCAGTACTGTAACACACCAACGTCATAACCAATGCCTGTGTCACCAAATGTGTCAGCGTAACCTGCATAGATGTTAGTTTCAACATCATTGTTATTCATATAACCGCCATCTTCTGTCCACTTAGTGTTTGAAATCCAAGCACCTACATAAAGACCATTATCTAATGTGTAATCTATGTTTGCTTGTAATGCTGGATCCCCAGCAGTCTGTTTCAGCCCGCGGAATAGGTATTCTGAATAAACCCCAACGGATCCTGAAAGTTCACCTAAGGATATGTCTAAAGGAGCAGTTGTTTCTTCTACTGCATATAGAGTTGATGTTGCTAAGAGTGTTGCTAATAGAACTTGTTTCATTATTATTATTTTCCTAAGTAATATTACCTAATATTTATACTAGTATCTGTAGGTATCTACTTTAAATGGCCCTGTAGTACTAACGCCAATATAGTCCGCTTGTGCTTTAGACAGTTTAGTCAACTCCGCACCCACTTTAGCCAGATGTAGTTCTGCTACTTTTTCATCTAGGTGCTTAGGCAAGAGATACAGTTTACCTGTTTCGTAGTTGTTAGGATTATTAAACAGTTCTATCTGTGCTAGCACTTGATTAGTAAATGAGTTTGACATAACATAACTTGGATGCCCTGTTGCACAACCTAGGTTAATTAATCTACCCTTAGCCAACACAATAATCTTGTTACCATTTGGTAGTGTTACATGATCCACTTGTGGTTTAATCTCGTCCCAATCTAAATCTTGTATACCAGCGATGTCTATTTCAGAGTCAAAGTGTCCAATGTTGCATACGATAGCATTGTGTTTCATAGCTAGCATGTGTTCTCTAGTAATAATATCAATGTTGCCTGTTGCTGTTACAAAGATGTCTGCTTTATCTTTAGCATAATCCATAGTAACTACTTTGAAGCCTTCCATTGCGGCTTGTAAGGCACAGATTGGATCTACTTCAGTTACCCATACTTGAGCTGACAGGGCGGCTAGTGCTTGTGCTGAACCCTTGCCAACATCACCATAGCCACATACCACAGCAGTCTTACCTGCTATCATCACGTCAGTGGCACGTTTGATACCATCAACTAAACTTTCACGGCAACCATACAAGTTATCAAATTTTGATTTAGTTACGCTATCGTTAACATTGATAGCTGGCATTAGCATTGTGCCTGCTTCGATGCGTTCTAGTATCTTGTGTATGCCCGTTGTAGTTTCTTCTGTTACACCCACAATACCGTCTAACAAGTCTGGACGCTTGTCCATGATATACCCAGTTAGGTCGTGTCCGTCATCTAGCAATATGTTTGGCTTCCAACCATCTGGGCCTTCCAGCGTTTGTTCTATACACCACCAGTATTCTTGTTCTGTTTCACCTTTCCAAGCAAACACAGGAATACCCTGTTCAGCCAATGCAGCCGCGGCATGATCCTGTGTGGAGTATATGTTACATGAGCTCCATCGTACACTTGCACCTAGAGCAATTAAAGTTTCAACTAGCACAGCAGTTTGTACTGTCATGTGTAAGCTACCTGTAATACGAGCACCTTTGAGTGGTTGTTTTCCCTTAAATTCGTCTCTAACAGCTATCAAACCAGGCATTTCAGTCTCTGCAATGGCGATTTCTTTATGCCCCCACCCTGCTAATTCTATATCTTTAATTTTATAATCCATTACTTTTCCTATTGTTAATTACTAAAAATTTTCTGTGCGAGATAGCATTTCTTTTAATTTACTGTTTAATATCGAATCATTTGTATCAGCAACGTAATCGTTTTGTGTAAATTCTGGAATAGGCAAACTTATAGCATCATAACTAATTTGTTTAGCCAAGTCTCTGTGTTTACCATTCTTAGGATTCATACCTAATACTTTTTCAACAGCATAATCATGATGTGCTAACGAGCACGGATGCTGATCATAATCATGTTTATATAATATATATTCTTTTTTACTAACATAATACTCCCACATACCCGGATACTGCTCAATATTAGAAATACTATTAGGTTGGTCAATAAACTTATTCCATTTGATATTTTTTAATAATTGGGTTACCGGTCTAAGTGACATTGTTTGAGCTGATTTTTCAATTTCTAAATCAGACACATAGTCAATTTTATCCCACTTAGTCGTAAATGAAGGTTTGTATGTGGGTCTAGCATCTATCCACGGATTTTGTACAAACGCCATAGTATAATCACACCCGATAGTATCTAGTAATAATTGTGTATTGTGTATTGTTTCAAATCCAGAAATAATACCATGAGTAAAACTAATGTCGTGGTCTGGATGCACGCGGTACATACCAAGAAAAGGAGTATCTTCTGTAAACCATAGTTTACCATCTGTTTGTGGGAAGAAGTTGTGGCATTGATACTTTTCAACCCATTCTTGGTCATACCAAAATGTTTGTCTAAACGGATGTGTCCACATTATATGAACTTGATCATCTTTGGTAATTTTATTGCGATTTTCCATCAGTTGCCAATACGGATGAGAATGACAATATCCTTTAAATGCTAAATTAATCATTGGTTGATTTGTATAAACTTGTAACCAGTCAGCCCAAGTAGGCCAGTACCAATTGGTCATACTACACCCAAACACATATATCATTTATCTGTTATTCCTTTCCTAGACTTCTGCGATGTTGCTGGGTCACTGAACTTACGATTCTTTCCTTGATTGTAAGCCTCGTTTGCCTCTAAGAATAATTTTTTTGTTATTGATCTCATCTTGAATGGCCCAGATGATACCATTCTTTTGAATTCTTTGTGTAATTTAAAACTGCTGTTTGTTGCCATTGTGACTCCTATGTTAATAAATGTTTAGTAAAAAATTCTGCTGGGTGGCATTCATAATTAAACACATGCCCATGGGCGTTCATTGGAATTCTAGTCATGGCCAACATTGCTGAATTGCGTGCCTGTTTTAATGTCTGGATATCCTGATTAAGGTTAACGTCTACTTCTGTTGTATATGGGTGCCAAAACATTGGAAGGTCCTCAATGCACCAACGATGTTCTACTCCATGTGGGTCAACACTGTGTAATCTTTCTGCGGCAGAATATAAATTAGTCCACCCGTCTTTACGTTCCGGATACCCAATACGTATTTTCATATCTTTTTCTAAAAACCCTGGTGGTACGAACAATGGAGGTGCAATAGTACCCAACAGTTCACCAACGTGGCTGTAGCCATCATAGTGTCGGATCAATTCTTTAGTAGGGGAGTACACTGTGCCAGGTATTTTAAATCCATAATGCCACCCCAATGGGTCGGAACGATACATGCTGTCCTCACCGCAATCTGTATCAAACCAATACTTTTTAAATCTACCAGCTTTCATTAGTAAGAGTGAATCAACAGTGTCCCATTGGAATTTAATAAAATTTCCGTCTTCAGTTAGTTCACCGTTGAGGGCTAAACTCATACGCATCTGTTCAGGCCAATGGCTATAATACATAACTGCCAACGGATCGGGGTCAGCATTTAATGTTGCGATGCTTGCACGTATCATGTCCAAATTACTGTCTATAAAGATATGATCATCATTGCCTTCATACCAGACCAATTGATCGTCATCAGCAAATCTTTCATCACAAAGAGCTCGCCATTTTTGTGTACTGTCAATCCTATACCAATTGAGTTCTAATTTATCTTTGGGAAATATGGAATACATGTATTCTTCTAGCTCTTCCCTGCGGGGACTAAATTCGGCTAGATCAATATAGAACACAAATTTGTCTACAACTGGTGACATCACGGCACGACTAGCCAAACAATATTTAAAGATGTCAAATCTATTACTTACAGGGAACCATGGTGCTCGTACATAGGTTGTACCAGCATAAGGATATGACATTTTGATGTCAGTTATTTTTACATTGAATAATACGATCATCTAAGATTTACAGTGTACGTGCCAAGGATGTCATATATTACAGAGTCAACTTCTTGTTGCCAGTTAACACCTGCATTGATTAATTTGTTAATTAACGTTTGATATTCTGGAGAACTGTAACAGTAGTGTCCTGCTACGCTAACCTTCTGTGTGGGGTCAACGAGATCAGTCCATTTTGACCATTTACCGCTTGCTAATACCACGTCAGCAAACTGTTGCCATTCGTTGGGGGCATGCTTACTGCTTAACACTCTTAACAATTTAGTTTGTGCTACTCCTAACTGTGGTGCTATGTTTAAGGTATGCACTCCGGCATCTTTTCTCATTCTTACTTCTGCGGCTGTCAGGTAGTCTGCGTTGTGTTCTTTCAGTTTAACGCCATTTTCATTGGCGACTTGTACTAGCTCAATGGCGGCTTGATAATTAAATTCACCGTGTTGATGATCCTCATGGCATAGGCTTCCTGTCTGTGCTACCACTGTGTATATGTTTGGCATGTTCTTGGCAAACGCGACATCTTTCTTATACTGTATTATGCCAGCGGCCACCCCCACGTTCTCTTCAGTGCCGAACTCAAAGCGCACATTGGGGTTCTTCTTATAAGAAAAATCAAATAATTCTTCTGCGATTCCATAGGTATCGTCTACACGTGAAGTATCAATGTGTATTAGGTCAAATCCCTGTTCTATATCGTATGCAATAGTTTTCTTGCTAGCTTCTACTGCATCACGCAAAGGTAATCCCTTCTCAACGTCTAGGAAGTATGGTCCACAATGATCGCGGCATATCCATAAGTTCTCTGTTGGCAGTGTAGACAATAACTGTCGCAGTTCGGGGGTTGTCATAACATAGCCCGACTCAGCGTCAACTTGATTTCGGCTGGCTATCAGCATCAATGGCTCGTTCTTTTCTTTAGAATAGGTTGCTATTGAAGTTATAACTTCGCGGCTCATTGGGCCAAACCCTAATTTAAAATTCATGTTTAATCCCCATCTTATCCATTATATAAACACAGGCATCTAATACTGCGCCTTTACCCCCCGCTCGAGGAGTTACATAGTCTGCATTTTCTATTGCGGTTCTCCACGCCTGCGCTGGCGCGATACTTAATCCTACATTTGGAAATATCATAGCATCATATGGACCGTCGCCCATAAACACTGTTTCTTCTGGATTGCCTTTGTTTAAAATAAAAGCATTTCTATCTGCTTCTTTAACTAACGTTAACGGAAACTTCATGTGTTGTACTATACGGCTTTCGGTAATTGGCCAGCCTTGTTTATCAGCTGAGATAAATTCTATATCAATGAACTCTCTTAACTGTTTGAGGCCATCATGATCGTAATTACCAAACGCTTTGAATGGTTTGCCATCAACACCCCAATATAGCATGCCATCATTGAGGACTCCATCTACATCTAATATAAATCTTTTATACATCTAATACCTTTGAAAAATGTAATTGTGCTAGGGCTACCAAGAACTTGTCAAATGGTGCTTCGTGCAATGGGCTCATGTTCAAATAGATGATTGGCACTAGCAGTTTAACTTTCTTCCAATCGAGACCATTTGCGTTAACCCACTGTTGTAATCGTAGTTCGTATTCTTTAACATTCTCAATACTCGGACATTCTATAGTAGCGTAGTCATCCTTTTCATTGTACTTGTATAAATTACTCTTGATGTCTTTATAACTCTGATGAAGTCCACCTAACATCTTAGCTAAGTCATAATATTGATCACCATACAGCTCACCACCAAAGTCTGTTCGCCAATCAATTGCGGTAAATTCGTGACGGCCTTTACCTTCAATCTCATCCCACCAAGTCCTGTTCATAATAGACATAGGGTCTGGGGAACCAGTGTATGGATAATATTTGTATATTGTATTGTCAAAATGTAAATCACCATGTACAAACTTCCAACTGGTTTCTGTACATAACCATTTCCAATCAATTTTTTCTAGATATTGATCAATACTTAACACTTCCTTGCCGTTGACCACACAGGGTTCTGACCAGTCACTGTATTTTGCACGTATCATGTCAACCCGTTCCATGGTCTTGTCATGGTAGAACTTATAACATGTTTTATATTTGTCTTCTTGGGTGATTGAGTCGGGGGCTGGTTTCCATAACAATTTTTCGCACCAATCTAACATCTTATCAAATAAAGGTAGAGTATATTGATTATAAACTATATCACCTTTAGCAAAATCATGTATTAAGAAATTACCTGATTGTTCAACATTGTGAGGCATTGCGTCTGGATTGCAAAGAGCACGCTGTACACGTAAATCTGCATGTTTAGATTCTGTCCAAAATTTAATAATTTTTTTATTATCATTATAGAACAATTCGTTTGGCTTAGGAAAACTAACATCAGTTAAGTGTGCCGAATGTTCTTCCCATTTTTCATAAGTGCCAAAGTCTTTCCATTCTTTAATAGAGTGTACTTTAAGATCCATGCCTGCAAAGCCTTCTGGTGTTTGCTTGGCCTTTCTGTCTTTAAGATTGCTTAGATACTCATCGTCTTTGGCATACATTAATCCAACGAACGCATCAACAGCATGTGTGCTAGGTTGTTTGTCTATGATCCTAATTAACTGCTCGCCATCGCGCTCAACCCAATGATAATCCTGTGCTATCGCGCCGTCCACTGGATGTACTCCGATCCAGTTGTGATCTAGTTTATCTTTATAATTAAAATCAAATAGAGTATCGCAAGCTAACCACATGAACCCACCGTGGAGATACTTCTCGCACATTTGGATTGTTGTTGCCGGTCCGGTGTCGCCTTCCGCATAGTTGTCAATGTCAACGAACACGATATCTTTATCCTTATGGACCACTGAAACATAGTCTTTGACGTGTTGCCCCATGTGGCCGCACGCTATGACAAATCTAGTAGATATGTCAAATTTTTCCATTATGTGGCTGATCAAAGGTTTGTTGTTATAGGGTATAAGTGCCTTGGGGACCATGCGGCTGAACTGTCCCATCCTGCGACCGTATCCTGCGGCTAATATTAGTACCGTAAGTTTATTTGTGTTCGGCATCAATCCTCCCATGACCTCGATTGCTTGAGTCTTCTAAACGTATAACGTCATCTAATTGAGTAGTGCTTGCTTCAGTGTAATGCAAATCGTCATGGGCGATCATTCTATGTATCGTGCCTGGGGGAGTATGAAATACTGCGCCTGGCGCTAGTTCCTGTACTATTAATTCGCTTTTAATTTTATCAATCTCTTCTACAGTATATCCGCCAGCGAGAAAACGTTCACAGTCAAACGGGCCTGGATGATATGCTAACGCACCATTGCCTATGTGTAGGTGTATGCTTTCTGATTTGAATTGATGCACTTGTAAACTAGTTACGAACCCTGCTTTGAGGAGTAATTCTTTAAGTGCAAACGGGTAAACATCATCGCCACCTTGTAACCATGTTTCTGTTCCCCATGGTTTATGCACCACGTGGCAATCTTCTAATTTTTGAAAATCTACGGACATATTTTTCCCTTGTTTGACTATTTATTATATACTAGTATTTAACTTTTTACAACAGCATGTAAAAATTATAGGATAGTGTTTACCCGAAGCTAAATGCCAATTTTCCACCTATGCGAGATGAGTAATAGCTTTTACCCCCATCTACTAGGATATGTCCTTCAAAATTTGGTGGGTAAACTGCACGGAAGTCTTTAAGAACAGCATCGTCGCCCTTCTTAACCATTGATGTGTATATTTGAATAATTGATGATTGATTTAATAATGCGATAGCACCTGTAGCAAATTCTGGATTCTTGTTAATTGCTTTAGCTACTGTCTTTGCCACTGCGGCCATGATAGCATATCCTGTGTTAAATCCTTTAACCTCATTATTAACTTTAAAGTTTCCTAATAATGCTCGGGCAGTTGGACTAACACCTTCAAAATCTCGCTTGCCTGTGTTTATGTAGTTGTCAATTTCGGCACCTAATGTTTCATCAACTCCAGGTATCTGTAACATTTTACCTAGTGTGATAGGACCAGCTTTAGCTGTTTGTTCTGCTATTACTTTGACCACAGTAATACAATATTTCGCTGTTTCAATTAAATCAGTATTTCCTTCTTTTTCTGCTTTTAGATAAGCGTCATGTAAGTTCTTAGCTGATGCCTTGGCACCCGCGCCACCTTTTGAACTGATGCCGATTTCTTGACCATTTGGAGCAATCAAGAAACTGTCGCACAAGGCCGCGTTCATGCTCATTGGCCACATCATCTTGCACTGCGACCATTCTGCTCCACCAGCTAATACTTTTCTTGCTTCTTCTGCTTGCCCTAAGATAACTCCACCTTCCAATGCGACGGGTTGCATGATCTCACCAAAGTAGTCACGTAAGGCTTCCATATGATCAGCCATGCCCTTGAACACAGTCCTTGGTTGTCCTGTCGCCAGCCCATATAATATATCTGTTAAGACTGGAGCAACTTCGGGAGGGGCGTTCTTGCCCACAGTATCAATTACCTGGGCGGCAGTCATGAATACATTTTCAGTTTTAATTAGGTTCTGTGGATCATATCCCACTTGCATTTTAATAGCACCTTTGGTTGCTAAACTCCATCCTGTAGGTATGTCTTTGTTTGACCATACGCTCATCATGTCGTGTTTGGTCTTTTGTAGGTATCTGCCCCATAGTATAACACCACCATCCATGTTATCTAACACCGCTACGGCAAATGCTAGACTGCCTGCGTTGGGAGAATTAGTCCACACAATCTTACCGTGCATGTCTTGTTCGTACTGTGCGAGTGTTTCGTCTCGTTGTTCTGGATTGTCAAATTGTGCAGTATTGGGTTCTGGATAGGAATCAACTCGAATAAATTCTGCTTCTTGGCCGGTAGCATTAACGAACTTGTCACCTGCCAGGCGACCAAAAATTCCCTTTGCTTCTAGTAATATATGTTGTAGTCTCATGATAGTGTATTTATCGTTAGTTGGACTTCCACTTGTCTAGTAACCATGAGCTTGAATTACTCTTAGTGGTTCCGCCAACACCAAACACAAATGTAACATCGGGTTCTGACAGTTCAGGAATATTATCTCTTGTGCGATCTCCACCATTGGCTACAATGATCTGACCTGCAGGATACAGTAATTTGACATTTTGTATGGCACGTATGGCACTGTCATCAGAGTCATCAAACAACACGCAATGATCTACCATTCTTAAATTTTCTAATATTGCTACTCGATCAATGCTAGGCATAAAAGCACGCCCTTTTTTACGGACAAGCCAAGCATCTGAGTTTACACCAACTACTAATATGTCACCTAATTTACGGGCGGCCAACAAGTATTCTATATGTCCGCGGTGTAGAGGATCAAATCCTCCTGTTACTAGAACAACCTTGTTGGTCATTTTGTAAAGCTCTGACCTTTAGGTGCTCGCATGATGCCAACAGGAGTAAGTAACTTCGTTGATTTAGTGTGCTTTGGTGGTTGTGCTACTTTCTTTGTTTTTGATTTAACCGTTTGATTAACTTTTCCGGTTATAGTTGGCTCTCCGGCACTTTCAGGTATTTGTGTAGCTGGCATAACCCAATCAATATAATAGTTTTCTCGATCTAACCAGTTCACAACAATTTCTTCTTGTTTTGGGTATCCATATCTATTAATACTGTTAACTATACTATCGTGTAATAATCCTTTTTCTGCTAGGTCATACCAACTGGTAGTCTTAGGATCCATTGGTTCTATATCTGATTTATATACAGCAATCTTTATCCATGGGTCTTGCCATGTTTTATTTAAATAAAAATCCCTACAATCAAATCCATTTACAGCTAGCATATAAATTAAACTGGTTGGGGTGTGATTATAATAACACCCACTGTGGGTATCAGCATAGTATTTGTTATTGTGTACACCGTTAGATTGTGGCACGTGTAATACCAACATTCCATTGACTGTCATTTGCTCGTTCCAAAAACGCAAAGTTTCCAATGGATTGATACTGTATTGTAAGCTGTCATGTGCCCACATTAGATCAATGCTTACTGGAATTATTCTTTTTTCAGTAAAGTCTCTATTAATCTTGTATATATTTGTAAGGTCAGGAACCTTATTCAATCTATTAATATCTTTATCAACTGCATAGCATTTATAATTGTATGGTATTGGGGTGTCATCTTTGCTTTCTAAGGTAGCCCACCATGTCATGTCGCTACCATCACCACAGCCCATGTCACAGACTGTTTTAAGACTTTCTAAAAAAGTATCATAGCCGTATATTAACTTGAGTGTCGCCCAACTATCGTGATAATTAGCCAATTGATGAATCCTCCATGCCTGCTGTCCTTAATCGTGTAACATGCCCAAGCATAAAGTTTTTGCTTTCAATGCCCTTCATAACACCCAACCACTTGTTACGCAGTAGTGCTACTTCGTTGATAATAGTTTCAAAATCAATTACTTCGTCCTCTCCGTCTACATATTTTTCTGCGTCTCTCGACGTTAATGCTCTGTTGTAGGCTTCAAGATACTTTTGGAAGTATTTGCGTCTAAGTTTTCTCAGTTGGATGTTGAGAAAATTTAAAACTGCTTCAATTTCTTGTAGTTGATTAAATCGATGTTCGGTAATGCCTGGCAGTTGTGCCAATGATTTTTCTATATTGCCATGTATAGCGATCTCTCGTTTAGCATCATCTAACTCTCCTTCGTAAAAGAGAATCATGTCAGGAATTGAGCCTAAACTAGCAACTACTCGACTATACCACATTAATAGTCATCACTTCCATAAACATCATCTTCTTCTTCAGGAACTTCTTCTTCACCCAGAACATCTCTTACTGCTCTGGTCAGATATGCATCCGTCCCACCAAATGCTTTAAGATCATCTTCGCTAAGTCCACTATCAGCAACCACACTAACAACATGGTCTGCGGCTGTTTGTCTATCTTTGCTAGGAATGTATTCCTTAACAGTTATCCATAAGTCACTAAGGCTATCAACATCTATTGTCATTCTGCGTTTTCCTCAATATGTGTTTCGGTAGCACCTGCTGTTACTTCAACCATTGGTACTGTTTCTTGTGCAGGTTCTTCAACATCTGTACTTAGTCTTTTTAGGCTAGAACTAATTTCTTTCATTGCAACATCTAAACAACCATCATCGTTGGCTTCCCAACCCTTGCGGAATTTCTTAATAACAGTTCCATCTGCTGTTGTATAAACAAGACTGTTGCCTTCTTTACCTAACAGTTTTTTGTTTTCAAGCATGTTAGTAAGTCCTGAATATGGACTCATTCCAGTTTCGTATGGGATCTTAACTTGTACTGACTCAAACGGTTTGTTATATCGTGTTTTCATAATCTTACATGAAGCACGGATACCTTTAACTTCTGATATCTTGTTACCATCCTCATCTTCTTTTAGTTTAAGTTTTTTCATTGCAACAACAATACTTGATGCGTAGATAAAACCTTGTCCACCTGATATCTTATCATCTGGATCAAACATGTCTTGTGAGGCGTATGTGTGATTTGTACATACCATGCCCACATTATGACTACCAAACATGTTAACAGTGTTACGCACCAATGAGGTTAGTGCTTTAGGCTTACGACCCATGTCACCTTTCATGTCGCCTGCTTCAAATTGGTTAACATCTGTAGGTGTTAACATCATGCCTAACGAATCGATGACAAATAATACCTTTGGCTTTTGTTCATCTGGCATTAGTTTATACTCTTTCATAAACTCTGATATTGTTTTAGCAACATCGTCGATCATGGCCATGTTAAGTTTCAGCAACTTGTCTTCTGAGGTGTCAACTCCTAGTGCTATCAACCATTTCTCATCAAGAGCATTTTCTGTATCAATCAAGATAGGATATATTCCCTGCTCTTGTGCGTGCTTAACAATGTTTCCTGAACAGATGTAACTCTTGCCTGCACCTGATTCGCCGGCGAACACTGTTACTTTACCTAGCGGAATACCCTTGTTAAAGTCTCCACTGATTAAATAGTTTAATGTGTAGTTACCTGTTGAAACCCAATCTGTTGGGTCGTTAAAGCCAATACCTAACCCTTCAATGCTTTTGGTAATTGACTTCCTAAATTTCGATATATCAAATGGTTTTGCCATAATTTGTCCTCATTGAAGTTAGAGGTAGGGAGTAACCCCTACCCTTCACCTTTACTTATTAAGATGTTTTCTGTCGATTGCGAATCATCGCTAGAATGTCTTCTGCACGCTGTCCACCGCTAGCTGGTGTTTCGATCGGTGCTGTAGGAGCTAGTACTGCTTCGGCTACAGGAGCCACTACAGTTTCAGCTACAGGGGCCACTACTGCTGGTGCTGGTGTTGCCGCAACTTCTGCAGACGCATTTGGTGTTGCTGTCGCAGGAGCATTAAACTGGCCTCTTGGCTTGTAGTAATTACCCCAACGTTCTGCATCATATGCTTGCCCATCTACTGATGCTTCAAACATTTCTTTCATTACTTTTTGTTCAACTTCGCTTGGTCTCTTAGGAAGAAAGTCAGCTAGGTTGTGAAGACCAAATTGTTCGATAGCCGCTGAATCTGCCGCGTCTAGTGCTGATTCTTTACGTGACCATTTTGAAGTAGAATAATCAGCATAACCGCCTTTTGATGTTTTAGTAACAATAAAGTCTAAACCACCTTGATAGTCTGTTGGTAAGTTTTCTAGTTCTGGATCTAACAAAGCTGATTTAATTAAGTTAAAGATTTGTGGACTAATGATAAATCTACGGATTGGATTTTCCGGTGTTTTGTCGTCCGTGATTGGATTTTCTTTAACAAAGCCTTGGAATAGATATGATTTCTTTTTCCAATACTTACGGCCCATGTCTTCCAATGATGGATCTTTAAACCATGTTCTTACTTCTGCCAAGATTGGGCATGATTCTCCCCACATTTCAATACACGGTATTTGTACAGTTACAGGTCTACTGTCGCCTTGCCCTTTGATGCCGGCAAAAGCTAAGTTGATCATGTTTCTCTCAACCCAAAAGAATGTGTTATCTTTGTTTGCGTCAGGTAGAAACCTTATTCTTGCTGTTTGACCTTCTTGGATGTTCCAGTGTGCGTAGATAGCGTTATCGCCACCACCTTGTGAATTGCCGCCTGTACCGCGATTTTCTGTTGCTTGTAACTTTGCTCTAATTTCGGCTAATGATGTTGCCATGATGTTTCTCCTATATGTTTGTCATTGTTTGCCATGATGTGTCTATAAAACGTATAACACTCTTGTATTATACGCTACTATTATTTAGTCTGCAACTGGTATTATATAATATTTTAAATCAATTTAGCCAAAAAGAAAGGCACCTAAAAAAGTGCCTTCCCATAATACTAACTACGCTCTAGTTAATTCCCGATAATCTCTTAAGTGATGTCATTTCTTGTACACTTTCGTTTGCCTTTTTAAGTGCATCTGCTACTTGAGGCTGGTCAGACAATCCATCTTCGATTGATTCAATCCTGTCAACAGCATCTGTCATGTTACCTGTTGAACTGTTTGCTATTTTAATTGCGGCGTTGACGTCATCTTGTGTGTATTTTTCTGCTTCATCTAGTTTAGCGTTACAATTACAGTGCGGGCAATCTGGTGGGCAGCCACAATCTTCTGCTTTTACATCACTACCACAGCATTTATCTGAACAGTGTGTGTCACTAGCTTCTTCTACTTTTACTTTTGCTTTTTTAATTGAAACGCCACCTTTATAAGCCATTTCATATTCTTTTTGCATTGCTACAGCTTCTTCTTTACTGGCAAAAGAATCAATTTCTTCGCCGTTCCACCATAATTGATATTCTGTTTCGTTTGTTGATTCTTCCATTGCGTCATATGATTTTGCTGGTAAGCCTTTCTTATGTACTGCTCCACGCCCATGTAAATCTAATACGTCTTTCAGCATGTCAAGATATCTTGTGAGTGTGCTAGGTTTTTCATCTTCACTGGTTAAATCAGTAAAGTGTGATACCGTAGTCTGTCCATTATCCATATCAACTACTAAGGCGTTGCTATGAGTAGTAGACACTTGATCCACTGTACCTGTTTGTCCTTTATTCTTAACATATACTCGCTGTCCTACTAGTTTTTCTAATTTTTCGTGTGCTTCGTATACTGGTTTCTCTTCGTGCATTTTCATTTTGCCGATGTATGCTGGTTTGTTTGGGTCTTTTGCTAGTCCTGGTGTTTTAACTTCTTGCCAATCTGATTTTTTAGATTTCCAATTTTTTTCAAACTCTTCGTCTGATGCATTTTCCAAATCATAATGTAGTTCTTTCATTCTGCCTTCTTTTACTTCCATTCCACTTAGGCGTTTGAGTCTTTCTAAATTGTCAGGGGTTGAATGTTGTTTAACAATATTATCAACCCAAGCACTTACATCACTGGAACCAATCTCTTGTAGATCACTCCAATCTTCGCTGTCAACGTAATCCTGGATAGCGGCCATTGTTTCTCGAGGACCACCTACTTTGATAACTAGATCTAGATTGCCTTGAAAACGTCGAAGGATAGCATCGTATACTGCATCAGCCTGATCGTCATTATCACCTAAATTGATGTCAGCTTCATAGTCCATAGCATCTTGATCTGCTTGTGCATCGTAGTCATCATCTGTTGCTTCATCTAACTCAATATTATCTTTTGGCGGGCCGTATGTTTCGATCTCTTTTTCTGTAGCAATAAAATAAGATGGGCTTTTGCAATTTGGACATACTACTTCTGCTTCACCTTCAGGTAATCCATCTGTTGGATTTTCTGGATCTGCAATCTCAGCATACATATGACTTAGATTATGGCAGTTCATACAATACTGTGGCTCATTGTTTTTAAATATCTCTAATCCATCTTTTGCACCAACATGTACTGAATAATCATCATCTGTAGCTTCATCCATTTGTACAAATCCTGATTTACCTTTCAATTGGTCCATGATTTCTGGCATGTTGTCATCAACCCATTGTACAATCAGGCCTCTAGTGTCTGCTTCTGGATCTATATCTCCTAGATCGCCAATGTTGTCCCATAGCACATCGTCACCAATGAGGTCACCTAACGCACCAGTAGCATTAGCACCATCTACGCCTGCTGGCAATGGTTTTTTAAGTAATTCGTTAAGTTTTGCAATGTTTTCTTCTGTTTCTGGGATCGCCCAAGTACCTTCTGATACTCTTTGTGCCCAGGATTCAAATTGTTGTGCAAACGGGTTGTTGTTTTCTCTCATGATCGTGTGTGCCTTATGTACGAGTGGTAGTGCTTGTTCAATGCGCTCGTCAAGTGTTTTCTTGACAAACAATTCTTTTAGATCTGCTATATCCGCTTCATCTTCTACCAGAGCAGGTGTATAGTTCTCTTTAAATTCTGTGTAGCCACGCTTGCCCTTCATTTTCTTTAGGGTATTTTTAAGCAGGCCGTGATATCCAAACGCTGATTCTACCATCTCTAGAGTGACAGTGTCCTCAAATGTTCTGCGTGACATCCCGCGGACGAAAGGGCGTAATGTCATCATTTCTCCAACCATTTCAGTTATATGCTGGCCTAACTCATCAGTGGGAATGCCACCAGCCGAAACATGTCGTGCCATGGCACGTGCACCTGTTAGGTTATTGAACGGAAGTTTAAATCTTTCGCCTTCTACATTTTCGATGAACACCGAGTCGATGTTGCGGCTACGGGAGCCATGGACTTCATCGACGATGGGTTTGCTATGCTGTAATTTGATGCGCACTGGACCAAAGCTCTCATAGCTACGGTTCTTTGTGCCGTACATTTTGCCTTCGGATACAACATCGTCTGCGCTGTAGGTGTTGTCAGCCTTGCTCTGTTGCTGGATGTCTCGATGTTTTAGCGTGCTTCGTGTTATGTCGCGTGGTTCAAAGCTCAATAGATTTCTACGGGCAAACTCGCGAAGCTCTCTTAAAAACGTGTACCAGTCTTTTTTATGGTCTTCGTCAAGGTCGTCACTGATATTTTTACTAAAATATATCTTTAGGCTAGTTTCATCAATGAGACTCATTGTGATGTTGCCGTGGTTGTGTCCGTCTACTGTGTAATCAAAGTTAAAAAATCGTGCATCTTCGGGGTTTTGTGTGGCTTTAGCGTTTTCGTCACCAAGACTTACTTCCTCAAATCTATCACGGATTTTTTCAAACAGTCCTTCTGCAATTTTGTTAATTTCTCTCATAATAGTATTTATCTACAACATTATAAATGGCATGGGTTCTACAAAATCGTCATGACCATCTTTCATCGCGTTGTCTAAATTAGCGTCATACGTTTGTAACAGCATGGCCATTCGCACTATCAACACGAGGCTCATTACCAAGTCATCAGTTTCGCCGGGTTTGGCCGCAAATCCGCTACCGCTGGCCACAAACGTTTTAAGTTCTGATATTAGCGGCTTGCTGTTTATGGTCATGCGTTTGCTTTCAATCAGGCTCTTAAGTTTAGCACAAGCGGTAATTTTTGGTTTGTTTGATGTGTTAAATCCTTTTCGATACCTGCGAGTATTCCCTGCCCTGGCGGGTTCGCTCAGGAACGTGCCTTTTATGTTCTCTTCGCCGATTTCTGACACACTAATTAACGCGGCTTCACCCAAAGTATTATTTTCTAAGCTATAATAGATGCTGTTCACTGGCACGGTCTCTGCTAGGTATTTTGTGATCTCTAACAATATACCTATCTGTTGTTGCACTGGTGTTCTATTGTCTCGCCATTCTGCAACTTGTACGAAGCTAGGAACTTCAAAGACCTGTATGGCGCTAGGATCGCCCCCTGTGCCAAGGCTCGGGTCTAATGCAACCAAATACGTTTGTGTGGGATCTGGACGCTTGTACCACCGTACCTGTCCTTGCCTTTCAGTTGGATCTTTTCCATCTAACTCAATTAAGTAACCAGGATTAATTAATGTTTCATCCCAGATGATAAATTCACAATCCATTTCTCTACGGAATCGTTCATCACCTAATTGTGCTCGAGTCTCTATAGCCCATGCTTCATCACGATCTGGATGCTCGTTCCAATAACTGCGGAATGCTTTAAACCCATTGATGCCTAATTCTGTTTCGTTACCACTTGCATCAAAGCACTTGTTGGCACCTTTCCACAATGTGGCAAATTGGTCTTCATCACTGTTAGGAGTTGATGTAATAATACACTTACCGCCAGTTGCTAATGTAGGTGATATTGACGTCCAAAACTCACGGCCTATGGTAGGGCGGACAAACGCAAACTCATCTGCGTACAGTAGCGATATACTCATACCCCGTCCAGTGTTTTCAGTTGTTGTAGCACTTACTATACGACTGCCGTTGTCAAAGTCTATACTACCTTTGTTGTAACTAACTGCACCAGCACGTATGAAGTCTGGAACTGACTCATATGTGTATCGTATACGTTGCATGATCTCTTGCGAGCCTGTATATTTGTGTGCGGCGATTAGGATAGTTGAGTCAGGGACAAACATAGCGTACCATAGCAAGTAGCCCGCGGCTGAAGTGGACTTCCCTGTTTGTCTGGGCATTAAGGATATGCTGAATCTGTAATTGTGGTATGAGTGTATCAATCGCTTTTGGTATTCAAAAGGTTTATACAACATTCGTCCTTTGGTAGGGTGCTGTATATAAAAGTAATTACTCATGAAATATTCAGGACCTGTTACAGGATTTGCACATTTAGCAAACTCTTGTAATTGTTTTTCCGTAAAGGATTCCCTCTGATGAGGTTTTTTTACTAATACGGAATCTGTACCTCTAGCTGTAGCCATAGTATTATTTAACCATCTGTTTCTTATTTGAGTAGTATCTGAGTAGTGATTGTCTTTGTTTTGCAATATGTTCAGGTGATTTAATTCTACCTTTTAATGCTGTTGATTTTTTTAATTTCGTTTCTACACTATCAGGCCCTTTCTTTTTTCCTAAATTAGCCAATCTTAATTTCTCTTTTGTTTCTTTAGAATGAGGATTACCTTTCCTTCCAAGTTGTCTTAAAGATTGTTTTATACGTTGTTCTTCTGTGCGTTTTTTTCCTATATTTTTACCTTTCATAGATTCAGATAGTTTTCTTTTAGATTCTTCACTCATTGGTTTTCTTTTCTTACCCATATGAGCTAAAGATAATTTAATTTTAGTTTCTTTTGAGTGCTTTCTGCCAGGTTTACCTTTGAGTGATTTTGATCTTAAAGTAGCATATTTGATACGCAAAGATTCATATATTTTTGATGTTATTTTATATCTTTGTTGATTATTGTTTTCTAAAGTTGCCATAGCCCAGGCGGCATATACCATTTTCTTTTTAGCATTACCTTCGTACATTTTTGTAAGGAGAAGATGACAAATAAAATGCTCTCTGGCTGTTAAATTGACAAGATTTTCTTTAAGATTACTACCGCCTAATGATTTAGGAACAATATGATGAGTTTCATAATACCCATCCGTCAGACGATTTTTAGCTTTGTTGATGATACTATTATAATAGGAAGTATATTTGTTTTCTAACACATAGTTATTTATCTGTTAGCAAAGGTTTTAATAAGTTTAACTTACCAAGGAGTCTCTCCGCCCATAAATTTTGGCAAGGAAAACCAAAGTCTAAACCATTCAGGAGTGCCAGGTTTGATGTCGTTTTCTTGTTGATATTTTATTTTTTCGTTGGCGGTGATGCTAGGATTGCTACCTTCTGTGCTAACACTATCAGGTCCTGTGTATTCCTGTAACGTTCCTATATTGTTATTGCCTAACCCAGCAAGGCGTTTGATCTCGTGTATCGGATCAGCGTCGTCTAGGACTGCATCATCAATTCCTTCGTTGGTGTAGTCTTGTGTGCGAACTACATATTGTTTAGACGCCATATTTATTTTTCCTCTTAGCAGGCATTGGGCTCTGCTTGTTAGTATTACTTAGTTCTTCACTGCGATTAGATGATAATCTTTTAACCTTGCCAGCACCTACCATCTTGGCGGCACTGTTAATGATCTCTAATTCTTGATCAGTGTAACATGATAACAAAGGGTCACCTGCAATTGCGCCTGCGGCTTTTGTAGGGAAGTCTGGAGCTCCGGCCATAGCTAATCCAAAGCGGTAAGCTGTGTATGGACTGCCATTGGGATGATTTATACTAATGCCAGGCAGGCTAATAGCACTTCTGATACTAGCTTGTTGGTCTGCTTCTAAATTTGAAAAATCGGCTCGTTTATTGTCTTCAACAATAACTTCCTTAATTTTCATCTTAGACTTTTTTAACTTCGTCAACCATGCTTTCGTATGCTGACCATAGATCTTCTTCTATAGGGTTAGCACCACGATTAGCGGCTAACGGATATTGTTTTTTAGGTCCACCAAGTCCACCGCCAGCGGCTGATGTTACAGCACTTACTGGCGCTGTTTCTTCATGTGGAGTGTTAGTGTATTCAATATCGCGTTCTTCTTCTACTTGTTCACACCCGCATGGTTCACACCCACAAATGTCACAAGTTTCTGTACTGCCTACTGGGCTTAAATCGTCCTCTTCACCTACTGGTATAGCAACACCAGTAACTTCTGGCATGCCAGATAGTTTACGAAGTAAATTAAGTGCATCTTGTTCTCCATTAGCAGTAATGCTGACATTGATATCTTCGTTCATATTTTTCTCCTGTGCTGTGTCACCAGACACTGAGTATGTTTTACCATCAACAGTAAATGAATCTTTACCTGCTTTAATAGCATCTAGTCTTGCTTTAGTAAACTCGT
>Ga0335396_10002771_pt1 | contig 20783 bp, 22 predicted proteins | sample FRY02_FD_205743 | JGI IMG/M metagenome (GOLD analysis project Ga0335396, IMG submission 205743) | Freshwater microbial communities from Lake Fryxell liftoff mats and glacier meltwater in Antarctica - FRY-02 (spades assembly) (version 2) | ecosystem: Environmental > Aquatic > Freshwater > Ice >... | reverse complement strand
TACTTATCCCCGCGATTGACCTGAAAGATGGCCACTGCGTTCGCCTCAAACAGGGCGACATGGATCAATCCACTGTCTTCAGCGAAGACCCTGCAGCCATGGCGCGCAGCTGGGTCGACAAAGGCGCTCGCCGCCTGCACCTGGTCGATCTGAATGGCGCCTTTGCCGGCAAGCCGAAAAACGAAGCGGCCATCCGCAAGATATTGGCTGAAGTCGGCAGTGAAGTCGATGTGCAATTGGGTGGCGGCATTCGCGACCTCGACACGATTGAACGCTACCTCGATGCCGGCCTGCGCTACGTCATCATTGGCACGGCAGCGGTTAAAAACCCCGGCTTTTTGCAGGATGCCTGCACCGCATTTGGCGGCCACATCATCGTCGGCCTAGATGCCAAAGACGGCAAGGTCGCGACCGACGGCTGGAGCAAGCTCACCGGCCATGAGGTGATTGACCTCGGCAAAAAATTCCAGGACTACGGCGTTGAAGCCATCATCTACACCGACATTGGACGCGACGGCATGCTCAGCGGCATCAACATGGAAGCCACCGTCAAACTGGCCCAGGCCCTCATCATTCCCGTGATTGCCTCTGGCGGGCTCTCAAACATGGCCGATATTGAAGCGCTGTGCGAAGTCGAAGACGAAGGCGTTGAAGGCGTGATTTGCGGGCGCTCGATTTACAGTGGCGATCTGGATTTTGAGAAAGCGCAGGCCAGAGCCGATGAGCTGAACGGCTGATCCATTCAGCCGATGCTCGCTAAACGAATCATCCCCTGCCTTGACGTCACCGGTGGCCGTGTTGTCAAAGGCGTTAACTTTGTAGAGCTGCGCGATGCTGGTGACCCGGTTGAAATTGCGGCGCGCTACAACGACCAGGGCGCTGACGAGCTGACTTTCCTGGACATCACCGCCACCAGCGATGGCCGCGATTTGATCCTGCACATCATCGAGGCCGTGGCCTCGCAGGTGTTCATTCCGCTGACAGTTGGCGGCGGCGTGCGTACTGTGGAAGATGTGCGGCGCCTGCTCAATGCCGGGGCGGATAAAACCAGTTTTAACTCCGCCGCGATTGCCAATCCGCAGGTGATTGAAGATGCCTCGGCCCGCTATGGCGCGCAGTGCATCGTGGTGGCAATAGATGCAAAACGCCGCAGCGCAGACGATGCAAAATTACGCGGCCCCGGCTGGGACGTTTACAGCCACGGGGGGCGCAAAAACACCGGCCTGGATGCGGTGGCCTGGGCCACGGACATGGCGCGTCGTGGTGCAGGCGAAATTTTGCTTACCAGCATGGACCGTGACGGCACCAAGTCAGGCTTTGACCTAGCGCTGACCCGCGCGGTGAGCGATGCCATCAGCGTGCCGGTGATTGCCTCTGGTGGCGTTGGCAATCTGGAGCACCTGGCCGACGGCATTCAACTGGGTGGCGCTGATGCGGTGCTGGCTGCCAGCATCTTCCACTACGGTGAATACACCGTGCAGCAGGCCAAGCAGGCGATGGCCAAGCGCGGCATTCCGGTACGGATTTAGGCTGACAATGTGGATATGAACTGGCTAGACAACATTCAATGGGACGACAAGGGCCTTATCCCCGTTATCGCGCAGGAGGCATCCAGCGGCGATGTGCTCATGTTTGCCTGGATGAACCGCGAGGCGCTTGAAAAAACTGCCGCGCTGGGCCAGGCCGTGTACTACAGCAGATCGCGTGGCCGTTTGTGGCACAAGGGTGAAGAGTCTGGCCACCTGCAGACGGTGCATGAGATTCGCCTTGACTGCGACAACGACGTTATTTTGCTCAAGGTCACACAACTTGGACAGGCACCCGATGAGCCGGGAATTGCCTGCCACACAGGCCGTCACAGCTGTTTTTTCAGTCTCTACAAAGACGGCCAGTGGATTGTTACAGACCCGGTCTTGAAAGACCCGCAAACCATCTACAAATAGGCCACTATGTCATTCCCTATTTCATCTGCCGATTCACTCGCTGCGTTGGCACGGGTCATTGAAAGCCGCCTGCCGCAAAACGGCGGGGACCCTGACGCCAGTTATACGGCGCGCCTGCTGCACCAGGGGCCGAACGCTTTCCTTAAAAAAATTGGCGAAGAAGCCACCGAAGTGGTGATGGCGGCCAAAGATGCCGACTTTGGCGGTGACAAGACCAAAATCGTCAACGAAGTGGCTGACCTTTGGTTTCATTGCATGATCGCGCTGGCGCACTATGGACTGACACCGGCGCAGGTGGTGGCCGAACTAGACCGCCGTGCCGGCATCAGCGGCATTGAAGAAAAGGCTTTGCGCAAGGTGCTGATGCGCGAAGGAGACGCTTCATGACGCAGGACTATTCCAATCCAGGCAGCGGCGGCAACCTGGATCAGGTGGCGCTGCAAAAACTGGAATCACTCAACACGGTCGGCACCATCAGCTATATCCTGCATTTGATCGTGGCGGTGGGCGCCCTGATTCCGGGTGGGCAGTTTGGCCCGGTGCTGTTGATCGCGGCCTTGATCATTGACCTAGTCAAGCGAAGCGAGGCTGAGGGCACCTGGCACGCCTCGCATTTTCGCTGGCGCATCCGCACCGTCATCATGGCCGCGCTGCTCTATGCTGTGACCGCTCCCTTGTGGTTTCTCTTTATTCTGCCGGGATGGATCGCCTGGGTCCTGATTTCAATCTGGTTTCTCTACCGCATCATCAGCGGCATGGTGCGCATGAATAAAGGGCTGGTCATGGAGTTCGCGCCATGATCGAAGCGATTGTTCAAAGTGATCCGAGTTGTCTGTTTTGCAAAATAGCTGCTGGAAAAATTCCATCCAGGGTGGTTTACCAGGATGACGAAATTTTCGCTTTCCACGACATCAACCCCTGGGCACCGGTGCATTTTTTGCTCGTTCCAAAGCAGCACATTGGGTCCATGGCGCAGGTCGGGCCAGAGCATGAGGCCCTGCTGGGACGCATGATGGTACTGGCCCCCAAGCTCGCGCTGGAGCAGGGTTGCCAGCCTTACCCCGAGGGCGGCTTTCGTATCGTTACAAATACCGGCGCTCAAGGTGGGCAGGAGGTGCACCATTTGCACATTCACGTCATGGGTGGGCCCAGGCCTTGGCTGAAGGGGTGAATTGCACAACCGCTTTAGAATCAAGTCATTACCAGTTAACCTTTACTTAAATCATTAGGAGCAAATCATGGGTGGATTTTCTATTTGGCACTGGCTGATCGTGCTGCTGATTGTCGTCATGGTGTTCGGCACTAAAAAGCTGCGCAACATGGGCGGCGACTTGGGTGGCGCGGTCAAGGGCTTTAAAGACGGCATGAAAGATGGCGGTCAGCCTGTAGCTGACGACAAAACGGCGGCTGTGACGAATGCGCAAGCGGCCGACCAGACCGCAGACAAAACCACCATTGATGTCGAAGCGAAGAAATTGTGAGCCCCCACACTGGTCGCTTCGCCGACTGCGCTGCGGCATCTAATTAGACATGATTGACATCGGCATTGCCAAGATCGCGCTGATAGGCGCTGTCGCGCTGATCGTGATCGGCCCGGAAAAACTGCCACGCCTGGCGCGTACGGTGGGCGCCCTGCTGGGCAAAGCGCAGCGCTATGTGGCCGATGTCAAGCAGGAAGTCAATCGTTCGATGGAGCTGGACGAGCTGAAGAAGATGAAAGAAACGGTCGAGGGCGCTGCCCGCGACGTTGAAAACTCCATCCAGACCAACGCCAGCGATTTCGAAAAATCATGGGCTGAAACCACCGGCACGGCGTCCGGCGACGAGGTGCCCGGCATGATCATTTTTCCCGAGTACAAACACCCGAAAAAGAACTGGCGTCTGAAACAGGGTGCCACGCCGCAGTGGTACAAAGCGCGCTCCGGCGTGCGTACCCGGGCGCTGTCCGGCGCTGCGCGCGTGGCACGCTTTCGTCCCCGGTCAGGCACGTCATCCGGGCGCAATGCTTGACCTTCATTTCCCCGCGCGCACCCCGGCGCCACCCAATCAGCGCAAACTTCTTCCATGAGCGACCCCAGCACCGACAAATCCGACAAGCCTGACGAACTAGCAGGCACTGAACAGCCTTTTGTGCAGCACCTGCTGGAGCTGCGCGACCGGATGATCAAGGTGGTTATCGCGATTGGCGTCTGCGCCGCCCTGCTGGCGCTGTATCCCGGCCCTAGCGCGCTGTATGACCTGATGGCCGCGCCGCTGGTGGCTGCCCTGCCCAAGGGGGCCACGCTGATCGCTACCAACGTTATCTCGCCGTTTGTGGTGCCGATCAAGATTCTTTTCATGGCTGCGTTCATGATCGCGCTGCCGGTGGTGCTCTACCAGGTATGGGCGTTTGTGGCCCCCGGTCTGTATACACACGAGAAAAAGCTGGTGATGCCGCTGGTTGTCTCCAGCACCCTGCTGTTTTTTGTGGGGGTGGCTTTCTGCTACTACTTTGTGTTTGGGCAGGTCTTCAGTTTCATCCAGAGCTTTGCACCCAAGTCGATCACCGCCGCGCCAGATATCGAGGAATACCTCAACTTCGTGCTTGGCATGTTCCTGGCGTTCGGCCTGGCGTTTGAGGTGCCGATTGCGGTGATCTTGCTGGTGCGCATGGGCGTTCTCAGCATTGCCCAGTTGCGCGAGTACCGTGGCTATTTCTGGGTGATTGCCGCCATTGTCACGGCCCTGGTTACGCCGCCCGATGCGGGCTCGATGATCATGTTGCTGACGGTGGTTGGCGCCCTGTATGAAGTGGGCATTTTGGCCGCACAGCTTTTCAGCAAACACACCAAGGCACCGCTTGATGCCGATACAGAAGTCGCCAAACCGTAGTGGTTTTGGTATTGCCTCACCTCAACGCTCTGGTCCGCGCGCTACCTTCGGTCTCTGACGCTTGCCGGGCGTGACGGAAATGTCAGTTTTGCTGTCTTTGCGCAGCACCGTCAGGGGCGCGGCTACACCGGGCTTGAGGGCTGCCACTGCACCCAGCAACTCGGTCACATTACCTACTGCTTTGCCGTTGACTGCTGTGATCACGTCGCCGGGCCGTATGCCCGCCTGTGCAGCCGGGCCGTTTTGCAGTACGCCGGTGATGATGACACCGCTTTTGGCTTTGACATTGAAGGTTTCGGCCAGCTCGGCATTCAGCTCTTGCGGCTCTACGCCTATCCAGCCGCGTGTGACCTGGCCGTCTTTGAGAATGCTCTCCAGTACCTGCTTGGCGGTTGATACGGGGATGGCAAAGCCAATGCCCATGGAACCACCCGAGCGCGAATAAATTGCAGTGTTGATGCCCATCAGGTGGCCGTTCACATCGACTAGCGCGCCGCCCGAGTTGCCGGGGTTGATGGCGGCGTCGGTTTGAATAAAGTTTTCAAACGTGTTGATGCCAAGCTGGTTACGACCCAGCGCACTAATGATGCCACCGGTGACGGTCTGGCCCACGCCAAAGGGGTTGCCGATGGCCAGCACCGGGTCGCCGACCTGCAGGGTGTCGGAGCTGCCCAGCACAATCACGGGCAGCTTGTCGAGCTCGATTTTCAGGATGGCCAAGTCGGTCTCGGGGTCGGTACCTATGACTTTGGCCTTGGCCTTGCGGCTGTCGTTGAGGATGACTTCGATGTCGTCTGCGCCTTCGACCACATGGTTGTTCGTCAGGATGTAGCCGCTGGGGCTGACGATGACACCGCTGCCCAGGCCAACCTGCGGCTCGCTCTGGCCACCCTGGTCGCCAAAGAAGAATCTGAACCAGGGGTCGTCAGTCTGCGGGTTTTTGGCGGCTGCCTTGCTGGTGTTGATGCTGACCACTGCCGCCGACGCAATTTTTGCCGCCGAGCTGAAGCTGCCCATACCACCAGGATTTGGCCCAGCACTGTGCTGCACGTTGCCTGCGGGCGCTTCAATGACCGACACCGAACCCAGGCTTGGCCTGCGATCCAGCCACTCGGGCTTGAGGGTCGCGACGACAAAGTACGCCGCCACAAATACAGTCACGGATTGGGAAAACAAAAGCCAGAGTTTGCGCATATAAGGGGCTATCGGGATAAAGTTGAGGGCGGATTATGGGGTTATCGGCTTAGGAGATTTTCGTCTAGTTTGCATGACCGCAAAAAGCGATAATTTAAAAGCAGCTCCCACCACACTAGGAAACCGACATGAAAGCTGAAAGCGTTCTCGCCACTATTGGCAACACTCCGCACATTCGCATCAACCGCATCTTTGGTGCGGCCTGCCAGTCGCACCAGATTTACATCAAGTCCGAGCGCAGCAACCCCGGCGGCTCGATCAAGGACCGGATTGCGCTGGCGATGGTGGAGGCGGCCGAAAAGTCAGGCGCTTTGATGCCCGGCGGCACCATCATCGAGCCGACATCCGGCAACACCGGTGTGGGCTTGGCCATGGTGGCAGCGGTCAAGGGCTACAAGCTGGTGCTGGTGATGCCCGACAGCATGAGCATCGAGCGCCGCCGCCTGATGCTGGCCTACGGCGCAAGTTTTGATTTGACTCCGCGTGAAAAAGGCATGAACGGCGCGATCGCCAGGGCCAAAGAACTGGTGGCGCAAACGCCCAATTCATGGCTGCCGCAGCAGTTTGAAAACCCGGCCAACATCGACATCCATGCGCGCACCACCGCCGAAGAAATTCTGGCCGACTTCCCCAATGGCATTGACTACCTCATCACCGGCGTTGGCACTGGCGGGCATTTGACGGGCGTGGCGCAGGTGTTGAAGGCGAAATTTCCCAACACCAAAGTGTTTGCGGTCGAGCCCAGTGCGTCGCCGGTTATCAGCGGCGGCAAACCGTCGCCTCACCCGATTCAGGGTATAGGTGCAGGTTTTATTCCCGTCAACCTCGACACCGGCTTGCTTGACGGCGTGATCCAGGTTGAAGGCGATGCCGCCAAAGATTACGCCCGCCGCAGCGCGGCCGAAGAAGGCCTGTTGGTCGGTATTTCATCTGGCGCCACGCTGGCCGCGATTGCCCAAAAGCTGGTGGACATTCCCGCAGGTAGCACGGTGCTGGGCTTTAACTACGACACGGGTGAGCGCTATTTGTCGGTCGAAGGCTTCTTACCGTGATGGATATGACCCCCACGCTCCCCACTGCGTGTGGTTCACTGCCCCCCGAGGGGGCTAGCTTTGCTCGGGGCGGCCCAGCGCGGCAGCTGGCTAGAGGCGAGTTGCTAGCCGCGTTTGATACGCTGTTAGAACCCGAGCGCTTTAAAGACTACGGCCCGAACGGCCTGCAGGTTGAGGGCAAGCCTGAGGTGCGCAAAATCGTCTCGGGTGTCACAGCCAGCCTGGCGCTGATTGAAGCCGCCATCGCTGCGCAGGCCGACGCGATTTTTGTGCATCACGGCCTGTTCTGGCGCGGGCAAAGCGGCGCAGTCACAGGCTGGATGAAGCAGCGTCTGGCCTTGCTGCTCCAGCACGACATCAACCTGTTCGCCTATCACCTGCCGCTGGACGCGCACCCCACGCTGGGCAACAACGCACAGCTTGGCTTGAAGCTGGGCTTGGCCGCGCATGAAGGGGTGGCAGGGCGCTTTGGCGAGCAAAACCTCGGCTGGATGGGTGGCAAAGCCGATGGCGGCAGTTTTAGCGGCCTAGATGAGCTTGAAAACACCGTAAAACGCGCCCTCGGAAGACCTGTTACGGCTGTAGCCCAACAAATGCACATACGACCAGCTATTAAAAATATAGCGTGGTGCAGCGGTGGCGCACAAGGTTATTTTGAAGCCGCCATTGCCGCAGGTGCCGATGTTTTCATCACGGGTGAAATCTCGGAGCCGCAAGCGCACTATGCACGCGAGATGGGTGTGGCCTTCATCGCCTGCGGCCACCATGCGTCAGAGCGCTACGGCGCGCCCGCCGTGGCGACGCATGTGGCTAGCCAGTTTGGTTTGGCGCATGAGTTTATCGACATCGACAATCCGGCTTGAAGAATATGAACAAGCCAATCCTCATCACCATGGGCGATGCTGCGGGCATTGGCCCGGAAATCATTGCCAGGGCTTATCGAAACGCACCTAGTGACATGCTGGGTTGTGTGGTGGTGGGCGATGTGGCCACACTGCGCCGCGCCGCTGGCCTGGTGGCTGACCCCTTGGCCTTGCCTGTGGTGCTGCTTGAGGATCTGGAGTCGGCCAGTAGCCTTCCACCCAACTGCATTCCGGTGCTGCAAAAATGTGAGCTTCTTTCGTCGATATGGCCCGTACCTATTGGGCTGGTGAGTGCTCAGGCAGGGCAGGCAGCGGCAGATTGCATCGTTTGGGCCGCGCGTACGGTGCTTGCAGGCGAAGCGGCAGCCATGGTGACTGCGCCTATCCACAAAGAAGCCCTGGCCGCTGCTGGCGGTTGGGCGGCTCGCTTTCCCGGACACACCGAAATGCTGCAGTTTGAGGCGGCTGCGTTTTTGAACAAGCCTGTGAGCGAAGTGCCGGTGCGCATGATGCTGGCCAATGACGAGCTGAAAACCGTGCTGGTCAGCATTCACCTGTCGCTGCGACTAGCGATTGAGGCGGTGACGTTTGACAGCGTGCTGCAAACCCTGCGCATCACGCACGCCGCACTCAGCGCTAGCCTGGGGCGTGCGCCGCGCATTGGCGTGGCCGGGCTCAACCCCCACGCAGGCGAGGGTGGGCTGTTTGGCGTGGAGGAGCAAACCATCATCGCCCCTGCCATAGCTGCCGCTCGGGCTGAAGGTCTGGACGTGAGCGGCCCCTTCGCGCCCGACACAGTTTTCATGCGGGCACGCGATATTGCTGGCAAGCCAGGCGAGTTCGATGTGGTGGTGGCGATGTACCACGACCAGGGGCTGATTCCGGTCAAGTACCTGGGTGTGGAGCAGGGCGTTAACGTCACGCTGGGCTTGTACAACCCGCAAGGCCAGCCCTTTGTGCGCACCAGCCCCGACCATGGGACAGCGTTTGATATTGCCGGTAAGGGGAAAGCCGATCCGTCCAGCCTGATGGCGGCTATCCGTATGGCGCGAAAACTCGCAAATGACAGTCCCGCTCCGCTACAATCATGGGTTGACCCCAACAAGCCTATTTCAAGCCAGTTCTTGAAGGACTCTCATGACCGAAGTTAGCGCAAATAACGCACTGGGTGTGCCCAACGGCTCACCAATGGATAAAGATAAAAGAAATTGGATAGTCACCACAGCCGTCGTAGGCGGTGTCGGCGTAGCTGCCGCTGCTATACCTTTTGTCAGCACTTTTTCACCCTCCGAAAGAGCCAAGGCCGCTGGTGCTGCCGTCGAGGTGGACATTTCGGCCATGAAGCCGGGCGAAAAGCTGACGGTAGAGTGGCGCGGCAAACCGGTGTGGATTCTCAAACGCACCCCCGAGCAACTCGCCGCGCTGCCCAAGCTCGACAGCTTGCTAGCCGATCCCTTGTCAAAACGCAAACCGGATGAGCTCACGCCTGTCTACGCCCGCAACGAAAACCGCTCTATCAAGCCAGAAACGCTGGTGGTCGTGGGCATTTGTTCTCATTTGGGCTGTTCACCGTCCGATAAATTGACCCCTGGCGCTCAACCGTCGCTGCCTGACGACTGGGCGGGCGGCTTTTTGTGCGCTTGTCACGGTTCAACGTTTGATGTGGCAGGTCGTGTCTACAAAAACAAGCCCGCACCAGACAACCTTGAAATCCCGCCGCATATGTACCTTTCAGACACACGGCTGCTGATTGGGGAAGATAAAAAGGCCTGAAAACGACAATGCCCTCACGTTTTCAAAAGACCCTGCCGACCGTGCTGGAAGTCCTTGCTGATGTTTGCCAACGCTTACCGCGTGGGTCAAATTGCCAGACCTGATTCGCCCAATCGTCAAAAACCATTCCGACCCCTGGACACCTTATGGCTGCCGAATACAAAGAAATCTCCCCCGATGCTCCGATGGGTGCCAAAGCCCTGAACTGGCTGGACAACCGCTTTCCGGCATCCAAGCTCTGGAACGAGCACATGGGGCAGTACTACGCGCCGAAAAACTTTAATTTTTGGTATATCTTTGGTGCGCTTGCGCTGTTGGTGTTGGTGATCCAGATTGTCACTGGTATCTTTCTGACCATGCACTACAAGCCTGATGCCGCGCTGGCGTTCGCCTCGGTCGAATACATCATGCGCGACGTGCCTTGGGGCTGGCTGGTCCGCTACATGCACTCCACAGGCGCATCGGCATTCTTCGTCGTTGTCTACCTGCACATGTTTCGGGGTCTGATTTACGGCAGTTACCGAAAGCCGCGTGAGTTGATCTGGGTCTTTGGCTGCGCGATTTTCTTGTGCCTGATGGCCGAGGCCTTCATGGGCTACCTGCTGCCATGGGGCCAGATGAGCTACTGGGGCGCTCAGGTGATTGTGAATTTGTTCGCTGCCATTCCCTTCATTGGCCCTGATTTGGCGCTGCTGATTCGTGGTGACTATGTGGTCGGTGACGCGACGCTGAATCGCTTTTTTGCCTTCCACGTGATTGCCGTGCCGCTGGTGCTGCTGGGTCTGGTGGCCGCGCACATCATTGCGCTGCATGAAGTCGGCTCCAACAACCCTGACGGCGTAGAAATCAAAGCGCCGGGCGCGCCTAAAGACGCTGCAGGTAACCCGCTTGACGGCATTCCGTTTCACCCTTACTACACCGTGCATGACATTTTTGCCGTCAGCATGTTCCTGATGGTGTTCACGGCCGTGATCTTTTTGGCGCCCGAGTTTGGTGGCTACTTTCTGGAATACAACAACTTCATCCCGGCTGACCCGCTGAAGACGCCTGCGCACATTGCGCCGGTTTGGTATTTCACGCCGTACTACTCGATGCTGCGTGCGATTACCAGTGAGTTCATGTATGTGCTGATGGCCTGCGCCATTGCGGGTGCGGCCTTGCTGATTCTCAAGGTCAAAATGGCTGGCTGGGTCAAGGCCGTGATTGCTGTCGGTACTGTGGCGGCTGTGGCTGCCATGTGGGCAATTGATGCCAAGTTCTGGGGCGTGGTCGTCATGGGCGGCTCGGTCATGATTTTGTTTGGCCTGCCATGGCTGGACTACAGTGAGGTGAAATCGATTCGCTACCGCCCGAGCTGGAACAAGTACCTGTACGGTATTTTTGTTCTCAACTTCCTGATCCTGGGCTACCTCGGCGTGCAGCCGCCGTCGGTCATTGGTGAGCGGGTATCGCAAGTCGGAACACTGTTTTATTTTGGTTTCTTCCTGTTGATGCCGTGGTGGAGCCGATTGGGTACGTTTGGAAAAGTACCAGACCGAGTTACGTTTGCTGCACACTGAAAATCGGGACAACCCAAGATGAAAAAATTGCTAATTGGATTGGTCGCTGCTTTAGGTTTGGTGGCTGGGGCACATGCTGCTGGCGATGGTATTGGCTGGGACAAGGCGCCGAACAAAACCAACGACCTCGGCGCCCTGCAAAACGGCGCCAAACTGTTCGTCAACGCCTGCCTGAACTGCCACTCGGCTACCTACATGCGGTTTAACCGCCTCAAAGACATTGGTCTGACCGAGCAGCAGATCAAAGACAACCTGTTGTTCACGACCGACAAGGTCGGCGAGACGATGAAAGTCGCGATGGACCCGAAAAACGCGAAAGACTGGTTTGGCGGTGTGCCGCCCGACTTGACGTTGATCGCACGTTCACGCGCCGCTATTGGCAAAGGGTCAGGACCCGATTACCTGTATACCTATCTGCGCACCTACTACCGCGACGATACCAAAGCCACGGGCTGGAACAACCTAGCCTACCCCAACGTCGGCATGCCCCACGTGCTGTGGGAGCTGCAAGGCGAGCGCAAGCCGGTGTATGGCGAAGCTGAGCAGCAGGGCCAAAAAGTGTCGGTTTTTAAAGGCTGGGAGCAAGTCAAGCCCGGCAGCATGACGCCGCTGCAGTTTGACCAGGCCATGGCCGACCTGGTCGGCTATCTGCAATGGATGGGTGAGCCTGCGCAAAACAACCGCGTGCAAATCGGCGTCTGGGTGTTGCTGTTTTTACTGGTGCTGACCTTCTCTGCCTGGCGCTTGAACGCTGCCTACTGGAAAGACGTCCGTTAAGTTTTTTTCGCCGGAATCTAAGGTTCCGGCATCTTCTGGAGTGGGCGCTTGTCATGTGTCCACTCCTTTGCATTTAGGAGTTCCGAATCATGATGGTCCTTTATTCAGGCACAACCTGCCCTTACTCACACCGCTGCCGTTTTGTGCTGTTTGAAAAAGGCATGGATTTTGAAATTCGCGATGTTGACCTGTACAACAAGCCCGAAGACATCAACGTCATGAACCCCTACGGGCAGGTGCCGATTCTGGTCGAGCGTGATTTGATTTTGTACGAATCAAACATCATCAACGAATACATTGACGAGCGCTTTCCGCACCCGCAATTGATGCCCGGCGACCCGATTGACCGCGCGCGCGTGCGCCTGTTTTTGCTGAACTTCGAAAAAGAGCTGTTCGTACACGTCAGCACGCTGGAGTCACGCGCCGCTAAAGGCAATGAGAAAGCGCTTGAAAAAGCCCGCTCCCATGTACGTGACCGCCTGACGCAGCTGGCCCCGATCTTTTTGAAGAACAAGTTCATGCTGGGCGACAACTTCTCGATGCTCGACGTGGCGATTGCGCCGCTGCTCTGGCGTCTGGATTATTACGATATCGACCTGTCAAAAAATGCCGCACCGCTGCTCAAATATGCTGAGCGCATTTTTTCGCGCTCGGCATACATTGAAGCGCTCACGCCTTCTGAAAAAGTGATGCGCAAGTAATCAATTTCGGATGTATTGATGAACGCCCTGGACTCCACATCGACCCGTCCGTACCTGGTTAGAGCCTTGTACGAATGGTGTACCGACAATGGCCTTACGCCCTATGTGGCGGTGGCTGTTGACGAGACGGTGCAGGTGCCGCGCGAATACGTCAAGAACAACGAGATCGTGCTCAATATCAGTTTTGATGCGACCTCATCGCTCAAGCTGGGCAATGACTTCATCGAGTTCAAGGCCAGGTTTGCAGGTAGCGGCAGAGACATTATGGTGCCGATTGGCCGCGTGATTGCGATTTACGCACGCGAGAACGGGCAGGGCATGGCTTTCCCGTTGGCGACTTCTTCAGACAATCCGCAAGGCTTCTCAAGCGTGGTCTCGGTAGTCGGTGGCATACCCGTCACGCCGTCGTCCGCTTTATCAGCGGTGCCCTCGGCAACTAGGCCGGACGTACACGCTGCCGACAGCAAAATCGTGCAACTGGTGCCTACCGAAGGCCACACCAGCTCGGGTGATGGTGACCTGGAGCCTCCAGAGCCGCCGAAACCGAAGCAGGCTGGGCGGCCCTCACTCAAGCGGATCAAATAAGAAGCGGGTTTAGTAGGATTTAGTAAAATAAGTTTTGTGCCGATTTAGCTCAGTTGGTAGAGCAACCGCCTTGTAAGCGGTAGGTCATCAGTTCGATTCCGACAATCGGCACCATTAGCTTATACAAAGGCCGCTAAGTAGAGATACTCAGCGGCCTTTTTCATTGGTAAATAAAGTGGGTAATCCCCCGGCTATGCCGGGGTGAGTGCGCCTGCGAAGGCGCGATATCTGCACGGTGAAAGTACGTGTCGGGGCAAGCCAAGACCCCGTAGTCGAAAGTAACTGCGTCGCTGCGAAGCGGGGTGGAGAGCAACTGGAGACGAACTGGCGGTGCGCAGTAAAGCGAACTCGTTTCGGCGGGGTGTGACGACGAGCCTGCTCATTCAAGGCGAAGTCCGGAAAGTGTCCAGTACGCTGCGGTTGGTGTGTAAAGCGATGCTGGGGTACATCACGTGGTTGGAGGTGCAACGTTGGGAAAGTAAGCGACCCTGTTTAGCCGCTTTGAGCGGCTCACATAAATCAAAGCCCTCGGCTTTGCCGGGGGATGGTTACTTGTCAGTCTTCCAGCCCTCAGCCTTCGGTGTCAACCCAAGAGGGCGGCGTGGTTCAAAATCGGTTGACACTTTTCGGGTGACCATCGGTTGAGTTATAGGTAAATCATCCAAAATTCACACTGTCCGTGTCACCCAAAAACGTTACTTTTTGAACCAAGCCGGATAAACTACCTTTCATGAACAACGACGGCTTGCTCAAACGCATTGAATCGAAACGCGCCGAGGTGGTGGCGCTGACGCAAGACCTGATCCGCATTCCCACCATCAACCCGCCCGGCGATGCCTATGAAGTTTGCGCTCGCCTGCTCGGCGAGCGGCTGAAAAAACGCGGCTTTGCAGTTGAATACATCCGCGCCGAAGGTGCCCCGGGGGACCGCAATTCCCATCCGCGGGTCAATGTGGTGGCCCGTTACGAGGGAAAATCGGCCGGCGAGTGCGTGCACTTCAACAGCCACATCGACGTGGTGGAAGCCGGTTCCGGCTGGACCACCGATCCGTTTGGCGCTGAAGTCAGGGACGGCAAGGTCTACGGCCGCGGCAGCTGCGACATGAAAGGCGGCCTCGCGTCCAGCGTGATTGCCTGCGAGGCGATTCTGGAAGAAGGGCTCAATTTTCCCGGAGCATTGGAAATTTCAGGCACGGTCGATGAGGAGTCGGGCGGCTTTGCCGGTGTCGGCTACCTCGCCGAGCGTGGCTATTTCACGAAGCCGCGCGTGCACCATGTGATCATTCCCGAACCGCTGGGGGTGGACCGCATCTGCCTGGGCCACCGCGGCGTCTGGTGGGGTGAGGTCGAAACTCGGGGGCGGATGGCCCATGGCTCCATGCCTTTTCTGGGCGACAGTGCCATCAACCACATGAGTGCCTTTCTGCATTTGCTGGAAACGCAATTGCAACCGCGACTGTTGCAGCGCCATACCGCCGAGCCGGTCGAGCCGCCCGGGGCCAGGGTTAGCACGCTCAACATCAACAGCCTGCATGGCGGTCAGGTCGAACAGCTGTTTTCGCTCGATGTGCGGGGACAACCGAACGGTGACCTGCCTGCGCCAGTGGTGGCGCATTCCTGCCGCGCTGTGCTGGACCGTCGTTTCATCGCCGAAGAAAACCTGGAGGCGGTCAAGGCTGAAATTGTGGCCATGCTCGACGAGCTCAAACGCACACGCTCCGGCTTTAGCTACAGCGTCAAGGACATCATGAATTTTGTGCCAACAGCCACGCCGCGTGATGCCCCGGTGGTGCTGGCCACCGCGCGCGCGATCGCCCGGGTGCTCGGCCGCGAAGCCAGCTACATCTCCAGCCCTGGCACGTACGACCAGAAACACATTGTGCGTACGGGCAAGCTCGATGCCTGCATCGCCTACGGTCCGGGCATTCTGGATTTGGCGCACCAGCCTGATGAATACGTGGGCATTCAGGAACTGGTGGACAGTGCCAAGATCATGGCACTGGCGGCTTTAAGCCTGATCAGGGGCTAGTTGTTGATTTATAAGGGTGTTTTATGGGGGTTGTTAAAGAGGGTTAAACTTTCTGTTCCTGCATCGACCCGACAAGGAGTCTCATGAAACTGCACCGCCGTACTCTGGTCCGCCTAGCGTTGGCCCTGACCGTCACCCTGACTGCACCCGCCATCCTGGCCCAGAACAGCGTGCTGCGCGTGGTGCCGCACTCGAATCTGGCTATCCTGGATCCGATCTGGACCACCGCCTACATGAGCCGTAACCACGGCTACATGATTTACGACACGCTGTTCGGCACCGACGAGAACGCCAAGATCAAGCCGCAGATGGTCGAGTCCTGGACCGAAAGCCCCGACAAGCGCCTGTGGACCTTCAAGCTGCGTAAGGGACTCGAATTCCACGACGGCAAACCGGTCACCGGCGAGGACGTGATCGCCAGCCTGCAGCGCTGGGGCAAGCGCGACGCGATGGGCTCGGCGCTGATGACCTTCGTCCAGCGCATGGACTCGCCCGCGCCCGACACCTTCCGCATCTTCCTCGGCGAGGCCTGCGGCTTCGTGCTCGAGGCGCTGGGCAAGCCGTCGTCGAACGTGCCTTTCATCATGCCCAAGCGCATCGCCGAGACCGACGCCTTCAAGCAGATCGAGGAGCACATCGGCTCCGGCCCGTTCACCTTCAAGCGCGACGAGTTCAAGCCCGGCGACCGCGCCGTCTACCTGAAGAACGCCAAGTACGTGCCGCGCAGCGAGCCGCCGTCTGGCACCACCGGCGGCAAGCGGGTTTACATCGACCGCGTCGAGTGGAACCTGGCGCTGCGTGACGCGCAGGCCCAGGTCAACGCGCTGCAAAAGGGCGAGGTCGACATCATCGAGGCGCTGGCCTTCGACCACTACGAGGCGGTCAAGAAAGACACCACGCTGCAGGTGCCGCATTACTCGAACTTCGGCCTGCAGTACATGGCGCGCTTCAACCACCTGCACAAGCCGTTCGACAACCCGAAGGTGCGCCAGGCGGCGATGGCCGCGTTCTCGCAAGAGCCTTTCCTGCGCGCCCAAGTCGGCGTCAAGGAGTTGTACAAGACCTGCGCCTCGATGTTCGTCTGCGGCACGCCTTACGGCACCACGGTGGGCAGCGACGTGCAGTCCAAGGGCAACATGAAAAAAGCGCAGAACCTGCTCAAGGCCTCGGGCTACGACGGCACGCCGGTGGTGCTGATGAAGCCGACCGACCTGGCCTCGATCCAGAAGCTGCCCGACGTCGCAGCGCAGTTGCTGCGCCAGGCCGGCTTCAAGGTCGACCTACAGGCGATGGACTGGCAGACCCTGGTCGGCCGCCGCGCCAAGAAGGACGCGCCGGACAAGGGCGGCTGGAACATGTTCCTGACCGCCTGGCAGACCTTTGACGTCTGGAGCCCGATCGCCAACCCGACGATGGACACGCGCGGCGACAAGTCGGGCTGGTTCGGCTGGGCCGCCGACGACAAGATGATCGAGATCCGCGCCGCCTTCATGCGCGCCACCGACGAGCCTACCAAGAAGAAGCTCGCCGAGCAGTTGCATGTGCGCGCCTTCGAGGTCGCCACCCACGCGCCGTTGGGCGAGTACCAGCAGCCGATGGCGGCGACGAAGAACATCAGCGGCTTCTTCATCACCAACGGCAACATCTACTGGAACCTGAAGAAGAACTGATCCGGTTCTGAGGCACGCGCCGGCCCCCGTCGGCGCGCCGCCCCGCCAAAACACGATGTTCGCCTTCCTCGTTCGCCGGCTGCTGTCGACGCTGCCGGTCCTAGTGATTGTTTCGCTGCTCGTCTTCCTGATGCTGAGGCTGACGCCCGGCGATCCGGCGGCGGTGCTGGCGGGTGACGCCGCGTCGACCGAGCAGATCGCGCAGATCCGCACCAACCTCGGCCTCGACCGCTCGATTCCAGAGCAATATTTGCTCTGGGCCGGCCAGGTGCTGACTGGCAATCTCGGCGAGTCGTTCTATTACAAAACCCAGGTCACGACGCTGATAGGCCAACGCCTCGAACCCACGGTGTCGCTGGCGTTGATCACGATCACGATCGCGGTGCTAGTGGCGGTGCCGCTGGGTGTGCTCGCTGCCTGGCGCTTCGGCAGCTGGCTCGACCGCGCACTGATGGGTTTCTCGGTGCTCGGCTTCTCGATCCCGATCTTCGTACTCGCCTACCTGATGATCTGGGGCGTTTCGCTGCAGCTCGACTGGCTGCCGGTGCAGGGTTATCGGCGGCTGGCCGACGGCGTCGGGCCCTGGCTGTACCACCTAGCGCTGCCGTCGATCACGCTGTCGATCATCTACATCGCGCTCATCGCACGCGTCACCCGCGCCTCGGTGCTGGAGACGCTGGGCGAGGACTACATCCGCACCGCGCGCGCCAAGGGCTTGCGCGAATCGACCGTGCTGCTGCGCCATGCGCTGGCCAACGCCGCCGTGCCTATCGTCACTGTGATCGGCATCGGCATCGCGCTGCTCATCGGCGGCGTCGTCGTCACCGAATCGGTCTACGCCATCCCCGGCCTCGGCCGGCTCACGGTGGACGCCGTGCTGGCGCGCGATTTCCCGACCATCCAGGGCGTGATCCTGCTGTTCTCCTTCGTCTACGTGATGATCAACCTGCTGGTCGATCTGTCCTACGTGTTCTTCGACCCGCGGATCCGCTACGGATGACGCCCGTCGCTCCCGACACCTTCGAGGCCTTGTCGGTCGAGGCCGCCTCGGTCCAGCGCCAGCCCAGCGCCTGGGAGCGCGTGCGGCGCAACCTGTCGGTGCGCCTGGGCGGTAGCGTGCTCACGCTGCTGGTGCTGGTGGCCTTGCTCGCGCCTTGGCTGGGTACCGTCGACCCCTCGCTGTTCGACCCCGCCAGCCGCGATCTGCTGCCGGGCCAGAGAGGCGAGATCACGACGCTGGAAGGCGAGACGCTGGCGCACCGCTTCCTGATGGGATCGGACAGCTTCGGCCGTGACATCCACAGCCGCGTGATCTACGGCACCCAAGTCTCGCTCATCGTCGGGCTGTTCACCGCCATCGTCGCGATGTCGATCGGCATCGTGCTCGGACTGAGTGCGGGCTTTCTGCGCTGGCTCGACGGCCCGCTGATGCGCGTGATGGACGGCGTGATGGCGATTCCGGCGATCCTGATCGCGATCGCGCTGGTGGCGATGTGGCGCGGCAGCCTGATGATGGTGGTGATCGCGATCGCGATCCCCGAGATCCCGCGCGTCACGCGACTGGTGCGCGCGCTGGTGCTGACGATCCGTGAGGAGCCTTACGTCGAAGCCGCGATCTCGCTCGGCACGCCGACTTGGAAGATCATGTGGCGCCACATCCTGCCCAACTGCGTGGCGCCACTGGTCGTCCAGGCCACCTTCATCTGCGCCGCCGGCATCTTGACCGAGGCCATCCTGTCCTTTCTGGGCGTCGGCCTGCCGCCCGACATCCCGACCTGGGGCAATGTGATGGCCGAGGGCCGCTCGCAGTTCAACAGCTATCCGCACAACATCTTCTTCCCCGGCATCTTCCTCGCGGTGACGGTGCTGGCGGTGAACATCCTGGGCGACGGTTTGCGCGACACGCTGGACCCGAAGATGACCAAGCGGGTGTGATCCATGACTGAGACGAGCTCCATTCTCGAAGTGCGCGACCTCAGCATCGCGCTGCCCTCGGGCAATGACCGCGCCACCGCGGTGCGCAACGTTAGCTTCACGGTCGGCCGCGGCGAGATCGTCTGCCTGGTTGGCGAATCAGGTTCGGGCAAGTCGGTGATTGCGCAGGGCGTGATGGGGCTGCTGCCCAAGTCGCTGCCGGTTATCGGTGGCCAGATACTGTTGCAGGGCGAGGACATCACGCATGCGCCGCTGGCGCGCTTGCGCGAGCTGCGCGCCACCAGGATGTCGATGATTTTCCAGGAGCCGATGACGGCGCTCAATCCCGTCATGACTTGCGGCGACCAGATCGACGAGGTGCTGCGCCAGCACACCAAACTCTCGCCCGCCGAGCGCAGGAAAAAAGTGCTGGACATCGTGCGCGAGGTGCTGCTGCCTGAGCCCGAACGTATGGTCGCGAGCTACCCGCACCAGCTCTCGGGCGGCCAGCGCCAGCGTATCGTGATCGCGATGGCACTGGTGCTCGATCCGGTGCTCTTGATCGCCGACGAGCCGACCACCGCGCTCGATGTCACGACCCAGGCGCAAATCCTCAAGCTGGTGCTCGACTTGCAGCGGCGTCACGGCACCGGTGTGCTTTTTATCACGCACGACTTCGGCGTGGTGGCCGAGGTGGCGCAGCGCGTGGCCGTGCTGCGCCTGGGCGATCTGGTCGAGATCGGGCCCAAGGATGCGGTGCTGAAACGCCCGCAGCACGACTACACCCGCATGCTGATCGGCGCGGTGCCGACGCTGCACCTGAAGGAGCGCGCTTGCGACCTCAACGCGCCCATCGTGCTACAGGTCAGGGGGCTCGAAAAAACCTATCTCGACAAGCGCTGGTTCGGCAAGGGCCGCAAGGTGCATGCGGCCCAGCAGGTCGATCTGGAGATACGCCGCGGCCAGACCCTGGGCATCGTCGGCGAATCGGGCTCGGGCAAGTCCACGGTGGCGCGCTGCATCGTGCGCCTGATCGATCCGAGCGGGGGCCAGGTCTTGCTGGGCGGTGAGGGCGGGATCGATATCGCGATGATGGGCGCGGCCGAACTCAGGCCGCTGCGCCAGCGCGTGCAGATTGTGTTTCAGGATCCCTACCGATCGCTGAATCCGCGCCGCACGGTGGCCGAGGCGCTGATCGAAGGGCCCGTCAACTACGGCTTGTCGCGTGTTGATGCCTTGCAGCGCGCGCGCGAACTGCTGGCCTTGGTGCGCATGGACGCCAGCGCCATGGAGCGCTATCCGCACCAGTTCTCGGGCGGCCAGCGCCAGCGCATCTGCATTGCGCGCGCGCTGATGATGGAGCCCGAGCTGCTGATCGCCGACGAGGCGGTGTCGGCGCTCGACGTGTCGGTGCAGTCGCAGGTGCTGCAACTGCTCGAAGAGATTCGCGGGCGCCTGAACCTGGCCATGCTCTTCATCACCCACGATCTGCGCGTGGCCTCGCAGGTGTGCGACACGCTGGCCGTGATGTCAAACGGCCGCATCGTCGAATACGGCCCGGCGCACCGCGTGTTCGGTGCGCCTCAGCACGAGTACACGCGCGCCCTGTTTGCCGCCGCGCCGGGGCGCGATTTCGATTTCGCCAGCACCCGTTAAAGAGGTATTACCCCCATGACCCGCATCCTGATCGCCGGCTTTCAGCACGAGACGAATACCTTTGCACCGAGCCTGGCCGACTGGGCCGCCTTCACGCGCGGCGACTCGTTCCCGGCCTTTATGCGCGGCCAGGCCATGATCGACCAGCTCGCCGGCATCAATATTCCGGTCGCCGGCTTCATCGATTTCGCCAAGC
>Ga0335396_10002768_pt1 | contig 20805 bp, 14 predicted proteins | sample FRY02_FD_205743 | JGI IMG/M metagenome (GOLD analysis project Ga0335396, IMG submission 205743) | Freshwater microbial communities from Lake Fryxell liftoff mats and glacier meltwater in Antarctica - FRY-02 (spades assembly) (version 2) | ecosystem: Environmental > Aquatic > Freshwater > Ice >... | reverse complement strand
AGTAAAATATAAGATCGCGTACAAAGTCGCGGCACTGCATGTGCGCGAGACACCAAACATGTCCGGCAAACCGGCACCCCGTAAGAAACACACACGCACTATTAACAAACACGAGGCCTCGTCTGGTCAGAAGCCTAAAATGTATTTGAGGTCTGTTCGGCACGCGAAAAAACATGTGATGCCCATTCTCTCCAAGTTGTCATTTTTTGTTTACAACACCAGCACACCAGCATCGGCCACCTCCGCAGCAGCTCCAGACAAGGCAGATGACACCTGCATTCTCGAGGCATACTCTGAGGTGCAAGTACGGCAGCGCGAGGTATACGCAGGGCTTGCTTTGATGCCAGCAGACGCGAGGACGAGTGCAGATTTGGCGCAGTGGACCCTGTTTGTAGCCCGGAAACTGCTGCTACGCCATGCAACAGCACACAATGCGGTGTATCTGCTCTTTGCTTACACTGCCAGCATCCGCACAGACACCGCGCGTCCCGATTTCGTGCGATACGAGCAAAAAGACACCGTGTGCTTGCAGTCCGAGAACGACATGGTGGTGCACACAATCTCGACGCGCTTCAAAAATAACATGTCACGCAGCGAAAACCGCATGCTGATTGCTGCCACCTGTCTGTGTGTTGCGTCCAAGATGGAAGAGGGCCAGTACAGCACCATATTGAGGCCCGGTGACATCATTTGCGCCATGCGGGCCAGTGGCAATGTGCTCGGGCAAAACAGCCTGTACGACTTTATAACGGTGGAGCGCGACCTCCTCGAAACGCTGCAATGGAGGCTGTTCCGCGTGCATGGCCCCATTTTTTTTGCAGAGACGCTCTTTGACCATTTTGCCGTCGCCGACGCCGAGCAGGAGCTGACGCATGATTTTATGGAAAAGTGTCTGTCGAGTGAAGAGTATGTTTTTGCCGTGCCGTCGGACATTGCAGCGATTTGTCTGCTGGCAGCGTTATACCAGAACGACAAGATGCTGCCGATTGCGGCATTGGCAATATACACAGGCACCACAATGGCGTTTCTGCTCAAACACCGGGGGTATGTGACGCGAATGCCACGACGATCCCCGCCGTGCATCACGCGTTTGGCAGACGAGTGAAGCAGCGTGTTTAGCCGGGGTGTGGCACACGAGAGAAACAGAGAAATAGCATAGAATTGCGCATATAATGGGGTTCTTTTTAATAAATTAGCTTACTGCAAACACACAGGCGCCAAAGTGGAGGGGGTGGCATGGATCGTGATTCCCAGTTTAGCATCCAACAATCATCAGCTTAAAACTCTTGTTGTGAGATATTCTAGCGAAAAAGAGCATGCAGGAAAGAAATGAATTGTCTACCGAAAGATAGTTGATATGAACCGTGATGACCCCTATATTACAACAGGGCTATTCGGTTTTTGTTGTGGACACAGGAGGTTAAAACTTGGCAACTGCGCCATTGACAAGGTCCAGACGCTTGGAGGGCATACATGACGAAATCGAGGTGCCAATGTGGCGCATGCGGTCCTTGACCGATGATCGCTTCAGGATTCCGAATCCTTTCTTCTGGGGTGCAATTAGAAAGGTCTTGCGAGATGGGTTGCCTGGTTTGTGCTTGAGGGCATTTGTGATGACGGTGGTGCTGCGGGCGGCCTGGAAGCGGTTATATCGGGTAGTGATTTGGTTTTCAAACGTGTTATTGCCGGCGACCCCCGGTGTGACGCAACGTAAGATAGAGGGCACGTCGAGCACGATGCGCTGCCGGCGCATGCCGTCCTTTTCAAAGTCGGCGAGCTCAATGTCGTGGATCCACATGAGGTCGTCGTTGGTCAGAATACTAAAGGGCCCGTTGTCGACGGTAAGGGCCGAGAAAATGTTGAGCGTCACAGCGGTGTCGCCGTTCTGGGGGTGTGCACATGCGTCTGTGAGCGCGATGCCTGCGTACACCAGGTCTGGTGGTTCGATCGGTGCGCTCGTGACATTCTTTGCCGTGTGCACCTTGGGTTCGGTGTTGCGCATTACCAGTCGCATGACGAGGTCGAGGTGCTCGGTGAGATCGTAGAGGGTGGTGGCAGGATTTTCGTGGATGTTCAGCACGATACCATAGATGAAACTGTTGTTCTGGTTGGCCACTGCGGGCGGAACCGTGGGCGAGAACACGTAGATGGATTCATACGTGTCCGTTTGGCACGGGGCCCATCTTCCGCCATGCTCGTTATCGTTGGCGTCTGTAAAGTCGGCCGCGCTTGTCGCGATGAAAATCGCGTTGCGGCGGTGGTGCACAGCATACTGGCCGTCTGCCGTCCTCTTCATGAGCTTGTCCTGCATGAGGCAAAGCGTGCGGTTGATGCCAATGTCCATCGAGTGCAGCGATATCTGGTTCTTGGCAAACATGTACTCGAGGTCATTGCGGGCGTCGCCCACGTCGCGGTAATAGCGCGAGATCGTCATGTCGAGGACCGAGTTCAGGTCGGGAATGGGCAGCTTTTTGTAGTCGCTACCGCAGTTCAGGGCCACGGGCATCTCGACAAAAGGGTCGTAGGAAAACACCGCAGAATACGCCTGGATCTGGCGCTGCGGCACCGCGACACAGATCTCGTGCCGCTTCACGTCGTGTTGCCCGTTTTTGAGGTCTGTGTCGTTGCTGGCAAACATGCTGATTGCTGTCAGGTCAGTGCGTCCTGTGGTGTTAATGGACGGCCCGGCACCTGCCAAGTTCGAGTTGGTGGCCGTGCCGATGCTCGCAATCCCAGACATTTCCGCTTACAGCAGTAGCGCGTGGCATGCCGCGCAATAGCATGTTTATATACGAAACACCGTTTGATGCACAACATACAGCATCAAGCACGGCACACCGCACACGCAAAAATCGCAGTTTCTGCCATGCCCGCGTCGTTTTTTCCCGAGAAGCGCACTATGTCGTGTCGTGCATGCTGTGGTGCACACACTGCTTTCGCCAGCAACAGACCGGAGTGTGTACAAAATACCACCAAAACTGACTCTACCTTGCCGCTGCCGCCGAATTCCAGTGTACCAGACACATGCTTATCGTCTCACACTCATTGCCTTCTGCCAATGCCAAAATACAAATGCCTTGTGGCGTGTTTACCGGTCTCGAATCCCCTTATCGTGTAGATATTTCACCATTTCGAGGTTCTTTTGGTCAACAGCGTGGCACAATAACGTCATCCCGGTAGCGTCTGTACAGTTGATGGGTGCACCTGCCGAAAGCAGCGTCTGTACAATATGCCACCAATTTCTAGCCGCCGCGAACAGAACCAGGTGCTCTTTATTGGCGGTGAGTGAATCTGCCAGTGCCCCGTAACTAAGCAGCATTGGTATGCTATCGTTATTTCGCTGTACTGCGATGGAGATAGCCGACTCTCCAAGCTTGGTTTCAAAGTGCACAGAAGCCCCGTATTTTAACAGGTAAGACACAGCCTCCCACTTGTTCGCAAATGCCAGACTAGGAACCAACAATTCATTATTATCATCGTACAGTTCGTTTATGTTTGTGTTTTGTTGCAATTCTTCCATAATGTCGTCGATATTCAAGTGTATTTTCCAAAAAAAAATGTTCTTAATTATACCAATCATTGACATTACGTCTAGTATTGCACCAGCTTCCTGCAGCAAATAATACATGTCCAAAAAATTTGATACAACAGCAGTGCAAATGAGTGATTGTTGTGTTTTTGTACAGGTGTTAACGTTGGCATTATGCCGTATCAAAACTCCTACCATGCTTATGTTGTTCCTCTGCACCGCAATCGAAAGAAGAGATTCGTTCAAAAGTGTCCTGGTGTCTGCAGAGGCTCCTCTGCCAAGCAACAGTTCTACAATATCCCATGAATTTGCAAAAGCGGCCTTTGCAATCAGAGTTTCGCCGTCTTTGAACAACAAAACAGAAGCCCCGTATTTTAACAGCAAAGACACAGGCTCCCACTCGTTCGCAAATGCCAGACTAGGAAGCAACAATTCATTATTATCATCGCACAGTTCGTTTATGTCTGTGTTTTGTAGCAATGCTTGCATAATGTTGTCGATATTCAAGTGTATTTTCCAAAAATACATGTTCTTAATTATACCAATCATTGACATTACGTCTAGTATTGCGCCAGCTTCCAGTAGCAAAACATATATGTCCGCAAATTTTAACAAAATTGCAGTGTGAATGAGAGATTGTTGTTTTTTTGTAAAGGTGTTGACGTTGGCATTATGCCGTATCAAAACTCGTACCATGCTTGTGTTGTGCCTTTGCACCGCAATCGAAAGAAGAGATTCGTTCAAAAGTGTCCTAGTGTCTGCAGAGGCTCCTCTGCGAAGCAACAGTGCCACAGCATCCCATAAATTTGCAAAAGCGGCCCATGCAATCAGAGTTTCGCCGTCTTGCAACAACAAATCTGTATCTACACCACGTTCTATGATGTGTGTCCAAATTTTGGTTTGACCGCCCTGCAAAGCGAGGACAATGAGAGATTTGTTGTCCAACGTTTTGCCATTGCCTTTTGCGCCTGCCTCGAGCATGTCATTCACAAGCTGCCAAGTATATTGTTTTGCAAGAATAACTAAATGGCACTCGCTTTGATGTGATAGCAAATGTCCACGGACATTATGTTTTATCAAATAATAAATCAACTTTTTTGCATCATGATGGCGTGCATTTCGTATGTCATAGTCTTGGAACACAACGTCTAATATGTTTTCATCGTCGTAGACGCAAGACAACATGGAAGCACCATGTTGTAACAGTGTCATTACGATGGACCAGAATGACTTCTGCACAGTTGTCAATATGACAACTTTACCAGTGGGTGAAAGTGAGTCCGCAGGAACCAGGTATGTTTGGAGCAATTTGTTGACTTTCTCGAGTTCATTATTGCAAATCGCTATGTACAACAGGGATTCATTATTGCTGTTGAAACTGTTTGCACTTACCCCGGCATCCAATAGACGAAAAACATTAATCCAATCTTTTTTCTTCGCAGCGTCTGTGAGACAATCTTTGACTAAAGGTGATAAGAAATCCACACCGGCGTTGAGTATTATCAGATGCAGTAAGGTTGTACACTCACGTGCACGAATGGCAATGTCAACGAGAGATACTCCTTCCAACGACAAACAATTTTTGTTCCCACCGTTATTGAGCAAAATAACTACGACTGTCCAGTGCCCTCTCGTGGCTGCTTCTATCATCAGAGGTTCTTTATTGGGCGAAAGTGAGTCCGGATGAACCTTGTACATCTTTAACAACATCTCAACAATGTTTGCATCATTTTTACATACGGCTATGCAGAGCAAAGATTCGTTTTCGGTGTTACAAAGCGTCGGACGTGCACCGGCATCCAACATAAAGAATACATAACGCCACAACCCACGGGACGCAGCATTTGCAACACAGTTATTGACCACAGGTGACGAAAAATCAATATCGATGCGTGTCATCAGTTCTGCTATGGCATCATAATTGCTTGTACGAAACGCAATGTCACCAACAGTCTCGCGCTGTAAGCACGCACCATACTGGAGAAAAAGATATACGATTTCCCAGTGCCCTGTCGTGGCAGCTTCTATCATGAGAGGTTCGCCAGTGGGCGAAAGTGAGTCGGCAGGAACCTCGTATGTCTCTAACAATTTCTCAACACTGCGTACACAATCTCCACGTACGGCTATACAGAGCAAAGATTCGTTTTCGGCGTTACAAAGCGTCGGACATGCACCGGCATGCAACATAAAGAATACATGACGCCACACCATATCAGACGCAGCACTTGCCACACAGTTCTTGGCCACAGTTGACGACAAATCCATCTGAACGTTTCTTGTCAGCAGTTGTTCTATGGCATTATAATTACTTGTACGAAACGCAATGTCAGCAAGAGATTCGCGCTGCAGGCATGCACCATGATCCAGCAAAAGATATACGATTTCCCAGTGCCCTGTCGCGGCAGCTTGTATCATAAGAGGTTCGCCAGTGGGCGAAAGTGAGTCGGCAGGAACCCTGTATGTCTCTAACAATTTCTGAACACTGGGTAAATCATTTCCACGTACGGCTATACAGAGCAAGGATTCGTTTTCGTTATTACAAACCATGCTACATGCACCGCCATCCAACATATCGAATACATAACTCCACATCCCACGGGACGCAGCGTGTACAAGACTGTTCTCGACCATGGGTGACAACGGATCTATCTTAATTTTGCGTATGTTCATTTCTAGTATGGCAGGAAAATTGTTAAGACGAAACGCAATGTCAACAACAGATTCGCCCTGCAATGACAGAGTATCGGCGCTTGCACCATTGTCGATCAAAAGAAACACGATTTCCCAATGCCCTTTGTTGGCTGCTTCTATAAGCATGTGTTCGCCTTCGGGTGAAAGTGATTTGACTTCAATCATATAATCTTTCAACAAGGACTTGACAACTTTGGCGTCACCTGCGCGGACTGCCATGCAAATGAGAGATTCTTCCGACTGATTATTACGGGCAGACGAATGTGCCCCGGCATGTAATAGCATTGTGACTATATTCCAATAATTGAAGGAAGCAGCATACACCACCAGCGGCAATCCGCTTTCCAGGCACGCATTTGCGTTTGCCCCTTTCAGTAGAAGTTGGAACACTTCATTTACATTCTGGTCTGCGATTGCCTTTGCCAGGTCTGTGTTCACCCTAAATTCAGGCAATCCAAAATTGACATTCCGTTTATCGGCCCGCGATTGAGCGGAATCAGAGTCTAGCTTCATGTCCACGGCCTGTTCGTGCGTATACAAGGGTATTTTTCTACTGGAAATGGGCAACAATTTGCCCCTGCACGTGGGGCATTTTGCCTGTGGCATCCTGCACCATTTTGTGTGACATTTTGTGCAACACATATGCCCTTTTGCGCATGTCTCTGACAATTCAACCATACCGGCCTCGCCCTCTACCACAATGCGGTGCTGTAATTGGGATTTCAATTGCATGTCCATCATCGCTTCGTCGTACAAGCAGTGTTCGCCTCCTAAACAAACGCTGCACTGGAAGCCCGTAGTGCTAATTCGACCGCCCTGAAAACATGACATTCTGGCAAATCAAGTCACGTCCGCTAGCTATTTCGCCACATTTATATAGGTACCAAGTGTGTAATATTCACCCAAACTTGTGGCGATGCTGGTACAATGATACACAGGCACGTTTGTCATTGTTTACAGGGCCCGAACAATTTGTTTTCTTGTACTGCGTACTAAGGCTGTCAATGTCGTGTGTTTCCGAGCGTTTAAAGCCACACACCAAAAGCGGTAAAAAAACACACTGGCGACATGCGCACATCCTATAAAAGCACATGACATGCGCGGTATATCGACTAAAAATGAACTTCAACTTCGTCTGGCAGCGCGATGGCTACTCGGTAGCCTATCTGCTTCTCAACAGTATACTCGTCATCATGGCGTTTTGTTTCTTTGTGATACCCCCCAACACAGTCTTGCTTGCTGACGTCGAGGTGGTAGATGGACCTTATATTTCGCTCATGAAACACAAATTCCTCGACGTGACGTCACCGCCGGCCAAAATCTCGCTCGAAACCCTGGGCTCCTACGAGGTTTTTACCGAGCAACCGGGTGGCAAACCATTTGGACTGCCGTCGACCAGTTTGTTGATGGTGCCCCTTTTTGAAAGTGCCAAAAACGTGCTCAACAATGATCGTACCACGGGTCAGGGCGACAAACCCGTTGTCCTCGCTTCCCCGCTCTGGGCATACGAACACAACTTGCACTTACATGACAGCGCCTATTGTCCCGACGCCGCTATAATGCACGCTGTGGAGAGCAATCGGCTGTATGTGAACCCCATTGGTGGCCCGACTACGCCACTGCTGGATGCTAATGTGTATAAATGTGCCCCTGCGTACCCCACCACGATTGACTACAAAAAATGCTACTCGGGCTTGCAGGAGCACAAGATTGTAGTGATATTTTACGCGGCTATACTACTATGTCTGCTTGTGGCGTCTATACCAATGTATGTGCACAGGGCCTTGCACAAAGAAGAAGGCTGGGGAGTCACATACACGCCGTATGTGCAGCAACTATCGCTCTTGTTCCATGTCATCATTTTCGCAGTGTTTTCAATGTCCATGCACGCAGGCATTCCAACAATGTCCAGCGACAACGGCTGCCCCAACAAAATGACTGGCATACTGCCGCTGTACGAAATATTTCTCACGCTCTACCTGGGGATCATTACCGTGCTGTTTTTGCACGTTGGCGCCATAGCGCACGACATTATGCGCGGGGCAGGTTTGAATGCTGCGTTTAAGTTTGGGCCTGTGATTCCTCCAAGTCTGGAAACGTCAGCTTACGATGCTGGTTATTCGTGCCAGTTTCCCACATGAACACAAGAGTGGATTTTGAAACTCCACTCCATCAGGCCCAAAAACGGTGCTCGACGTGTGCGTACTCAAAACACATGCGTTTGCAATAATTGTTTGGACATGTTGTAAGAGCCCTTCGTACTAGTGCATGCAATGTGGGTGGTTGGTGCCAGAGCGAAAAAATGATTTCATGTAAGGAAAACACGGGACAAGCCCCGAAAACAGCACTCGTTGTGGTAAAATATACAGCAACACGACTTGTGATATCCAAGAGTAGCGCGTGAGCGATACTGTCATGTGAGGCTTTGCACAAAAACCGCAGGGCTCCGGTATTTTTTTGCATGCCAAGTGCAGCCAAGTGTGTGCCTGCCGTGCACTGCGTGTGGTATTTTTTGTTTTACTGGCGAGCTGGTGTATATAAATAAACAATATAAAGCGAGAGCATCTGTTTCAGACTGTGTACAGCAAACGGGTGGAAAAGACGTGGACGCGATGAGCCGGCCATGGAATATCCGGAAGGGCATGGATACCGCACAGGGTCCGAACGGCGAGTACGACAACACAGGCGAGTTTAGCAACGGGGTGAATGCCAAGCGCATCCGCAACAACCTGTGGCCCTCAGGCAAATTTAACGACCAGGATGGGCCGCTGTCTGCGCTGCAAAATTCCGACAGCACTATGCGCTCCATGTCGAAGAACCTGTCTACCAACCAGACGGTGATGACACTGTACATAAACATTCCGCGTCTGGTGGTGCCCATTAACATTCCGCGCATCCACGAGCCGTTTAATCTTGCGGTGGCCAAGTGTATTTGCGCAGGCGACGTTGTGTTCCAGCTGCGCTACAACGAAGTGCTTCTGAAAAGCGGTGACGCCACGCGAGTGACTAACCGCTACATGCCGGACCTGGTGTACTGTGCAAATCTGGCGACCATCAACTACCTGCTGTTGGGGATCCAGACACTGCTAGCGGAGGTGTATGTGTCTTCGATTGAGCCCAACGTGGTCGCAACACAGGCGCAGTTTAGCATGCTGTGGGAGGCGCAAAAAGCAGTGTGGAGCCGATCACACGAGCCCGTGGACCAGGCAAGAATGCACTATCACAAATTTTTAAACGTCATTTCAATGGGCGATTTCGGCATGATGATGAGCTACTACTTTTTCGACGGGTACGCCGAAAAAGTCGACTTTGACAACGACTCGGATCGCATTCGCAAGGACAAGTACTTGGCGTATGTGGACGAGTTCCTGTGGGATTTCATCAACACCTACGCCAAAATCGGCGGCATTTTCATCGGCAGCGACCACCAGGGGGGCGCGCACTATGGCGACCCAAACCCGGCGTCGTATGCGCCCACCGATTTTGTCGGCACGCTGCAAGTTGCAGGCAAAAACTTCAAGGTCCGCAACATGTGGTCGGCGTGCCAGGGAGGCACCAGCAGCGGCGACATCCTGGGCTTCAAGCTGAAGTTTTTCAAGACCAAACCCGTCGGACACCCTCCAGTGGTTTTCCGGCTCTCGTCGAATTCCGTCACGCAAAACGAGCAGACCGTCGGCGTCAGCCACGCCATCTGCAAACTCGGCGGGTACAGCATGCTGGTGCCGTCCAAAAACAAGCGCGACACCGTCCGAAACGACATGGTCATGGCAGAGGAACGCAGCAATGGTTTTTTGCAGTTTGGCATCTGTGATCAGATCAGTAAGCCTTCCAATACCTTCAACAACCCGCTCATCAGCGCGTGTGACGCGACAGCTTCTGTAGTGCCAGCTCCCTTTCAGATCTACATGCGTCTGGGCTTTACCAATGTGCCCAGTGTCAATATTCTCATGTTTCCGGCACCAGAATTCAACAAGGAGCACATTCCTCGACCTCCACTATCACCACCACCGCGGTCATTGCCACCAAGTTACAACTCCGACATGATGCCACCTCTTTCCGTGCCGTCCAGTCCAGTGCCGTCCAGTCCAGTGCGACTTGTGTCGACGGGGCTAGGCGGCCCTCTCTTGTTTGAGAATGTTTCCAGTACGAGCGACACGCACCCCCTTCCTGGCACCACGAACGTGGATGCAGCGAATGCAGAAGAGCCGCCGACAGACGGACAATCCAGTGCCAGCACCTCCACGGCAGAATCTACAAGTGTGAATCCAACTGCGTCGCGACGACGGACGAAAAAAATCGTTGCGCCGGTGGCTGACGCCGACACGGCTCCAGGGTCGAATGCAATGCACACGGAGCCCGCGTAAACTGCGTGCTAAAATGTAAATCGCCAGCAATGAGGCGCAGGCATGTGGTCCATACAAAAAAATGAGCTTCCTGCAACAGCTTGACGGCATTGCGCAGGGAGTGGTCGCATATTCGCTGGAGATAGAACAGCGCGCTACACCCCCGAGCCCCGCCTATAAACTGGCCATAGAGATTATTCTGGAGCGTGTGGACCAGCTGGCGTATGTCTTTGTCATTGCGCCTTTTTGCCACGACTCTCAGCATATCTACGAGAAGGTGAAGTACACCATCTGCGCGATCCTGCAACTCATCAAGACACAGCAGCGACAGGGCAAGTTGCCAGCAGACGACGACGATTTCCTGCTGGTCTTGTTTGACACGTTTACCAAACTGTGTGTGCGCCTGCTGTGCGAAAACACCTTTATCGAGATCAAAGAAGGCGAGACCGTCCACGCCTCGCGCAGTGTGTGTCGTGCTGGCGCCGCGTAGCGCATATTTTCTGCTTTAAATAAACAGTGCTCTCTGTCGTTTCCGGTTTCCAATGGCACTTTTTTTCGCGCGTGTGTCTATATATATCAACATTTTAAGGGCATGCCGCGTGCCGATTCCCCTGCTGCTCGCGATGCAAATTGTGCACATAATCACGCAGATTCTGCTGCTGTGCGCGGGCCTTGTGCTCACGTTTGACTCGCATCTACGGCCCATCGAACACTACTACCTGGTCGGTTTCATAATCAACGTGACGCTACTCGCGCTGTCGCTCCTGCTCGACGCCGCCATGAGCAAGTGCATCGCGAAACGCATGATCCTGTGGCTGCTGTATTACGAATTCATTACGCCCCTTGTGTTCATTTTCGTGTACATGATACGCACGCGATCAGAGACACCGAGCATTGTGCTGTTTTTCGCGTTTTATACGTGTCTGCCGCTGCTGTACTTTACGCACCTGACGCAGGAAAGTATCCTGGAGTTTATGCACGACTCCCCACAGCACGCACCCGTGTGACACCGGCGCACACCGGCAAACGTGCCGCAAAAAAGAATCCTGGAGTTCATGCACGGCGTGCAAAACGATAAGCAATACACCGAATCTGCGCGTTTGTCACATCCATTTTCTTATCATGGGTGATTTCAGACGGTAATCGACCGTGCCCATCGTGCGGTTACAAAGACTCACAAAACCATGTCAAGTGAACACGTGTTTCACTTTGTCCGGATACATCGCTCATGTACCTGAGTTCTCGGGTTAATGTGTAGTTTTGAGGGTAGCGTGTTCTAGCAGGTAGGTATGTGGACGTTGAGTAGACATACACAGTATAAACTATATAATGCGATGGCGACTGGCCTGCCCAGGCGCTCGATGGGCATAACTACCACCAATGTGCGACAGTCCCTGTTCAAGCCACATAGCCAGGCGGAATTGGAAATACAGAAACATAAACGGTTTAAAGTGTTTGAAAAATGGATATATGGTGAAAAAGACACCAGCAATATCGGGTTGTTAGAAGAAATTCGACAGCTTATTGCGTTGTACCACGAAAACAACGACGAGACACTCGAAAAAATAAGATTTGAATTGAAAAATTACTATGTGGAAGAAAATGCGGCACCTACACGCATTTTTGCAAAATACAATGAGTATTTTTATGCACACTTCAACATAAACGACATTATAGCTCGCAATGACGAGAAAAGAATGTTGGAAGCTTGTAACTTTCTTAACAACACCCACACCAAACTCATCAACGTCATCACGCCTGGCACACCACGAGTTGCTGAGAATGATCTTAGCAGCCAAATCCAAAAAACGCTGAAAATTGCAACTATGCGCACAAAAGAGATCGACCACGCTTTGTCAAAACTTAAAGTACCGGAGATCTCTGAACATGCGAATAATCTATTGTTGTCGAATGACAACTGCATTACCACAAGCCTGAAGGTTTCGGTTGATGTAGAACAAGAATGGGCCAATATAAAAAGTGCCAACACCACAGTTTCCTCTGAAACACCCTAGACGAAAGCAATACACCATTGTAAAATACTCACAGATATGTCGTATTTACGGGAACATCCAACATATTTGTGTGAAATACGAGCGCTTGCAGAAGGCATGGTGAGTAGACAAGATATCCGTCTGATTTTACAGTGTTTTTTCCGAGGTGCTGGCGTTTTTTCATGTACAAAACAGGGTCAAACATGCGTGCGTGTGTCGGCGGGTGTAGGCTTGTAAATTTTATTGGCAAAAAAAATCGAGTTCTGTGGGTGTCTAATGTGCAGTATTCCACAACACGACGCGTGTGCGAGCATCACGAGCTATGCTGGCGGCATACGCATATAAACAACAGATGTACAACACACATGTCATGCAAAAAACGCACAATACACACATTGCCGTGTTGTATTGCGCTGCAGTGGTGTTTGGCGGCGAGGCATATTACAGCCGCGTTGTGGCCATCGTGCGTACTGTGCTATTTCGGGCAGCGCATCCATAATAGGCGTTTCAGCAGTGATGCACAACGTTTCGGACGTACAATGCACAACGTTTCGGACGTACAATGCACAACGTTTCGGACGTACAATGCCCTGGTAGTTTTATGCCCGCAGTAGCTATATAAGTACAGTGTTGTAGGAAAAGCAAACATGGAGGGAGACAGGTCTGCTGGTAAATCGGCACAGAAGAAGCCAACAGCACCGGGTTCGCTACAGACACCAGAAATAGACAACAGTGATCATGAAGATAACAGCTGGCCCGAAGGTTTACAAGAAATATCTCATGAACAAATGCCATCGGCCAACACAGCGGCAAATGAAAAAAGGACTCCAGAAGAACGTGTTTCTGGCGGGAAAGACACAATTCCCCCCGTGCAAAAAACTTTTCCCCTGCAGCAGCATTCCAGTCTTGATGACGACCTTCCCATAGACCTAGAAGAATTGTCTGATGATGACATGGCGTTGGCCGATGTCGCCAGAATAAAGAACAGTCAAAACATGGCAAAATCTGCCCAATCCAAGCCCACCAAAAGTAAAACCGCCGCACGCACACCGCCAAGGCAGCAAGCGACCAAAAAAGAAGACGCTTCTGGCGGAAAATGCGCCATTCGCACGATGCCCTTGCTCGTGATCTCTCCGAGGTTATTGAGTAAAGAAATTAATCGTGCGTCAATGGCAGTCCTCGAGTTCAGCATTCAGATGCAAGCGCGTATAGCAAAATCATTGGAGGAAAAAAACATGTTAGAACAAATGCACCTGGATCAATTATCGCAAAAACCCTGCCAGATACCACTGCATCTGCGCGAGCAAATGTCTGGTGGTGCCGTGGAAAATATGCTGGACATAGAAGAACCAGTGGTGGCCGGGTTTGCTCGTGGATACGTGTCGCATTACACGCAAGAGGCATCCCTGGTGGCAGCGCATGCACAAATAGAAGCGAGCATGCCAGGGGGGTCGCGAGATGCCACTGCATTTCAGATGTCGCAAGGCAGCGCAGACCAAGACATGCCGCAAAACGAAGAAGAGCGACACACAGACCAGGAGGACATGACATATGAGATGCAAATGCCCGATTCGCCAAGGCGCGACTAGCAGCGTATCATACATGCAACACGTGACATTTGTTGGGCGCGGAGCTTGGTGTGACCAGAAGGACGGGGTTTCGTAGGAACACACATATTTCGCTCGCTACCATATCGTCTCCTCTCTTGTGGCCTCTTGCACTCGTCTTTGCCACTATGGTCGCATCAAATCCCATCAATTCGTGTCGACATCTCGTGTCCCACTGAACAAGAAAAATATGACATAGATTCCAATAAATTACATTACTCTGAAAGACACGCGATGCAACCCAGACCTCGTATTGGTAACATGGCGGCATAGTACGCACCTTGGCAGCTAGAGAGGCAATGTGACATGCCTGCGGCGTCAGGTAGACGATTCTTTGGCTTTTTGGCGCGTCATGTGGGGATTATGCGCATTACACACCCAGACATTGTGCCGTGTATATATATAGGAAGGAATTTCTAGTGTTTGCATCGATTGTGTGTGCAAGTGCAACACGCGTCGAAACACTGCTGTGATGAGCAGTATTTTCGACAATGTGGACTTTGCCACATCGAGAAGAAAGAACAAAGTGCTTGATACGGGACAAGTGCGTGATCTTTTTGGCGGCCACAGCATGGCAGCCCCGCCAGCACCCGCCGCGCCTTCTTCTGCTACAAGCACCCTCATGTTCGCAGATACACTGCAGCGGCAAATCGAGATACAGTACTCAAAAAACGTGGTATTGCCACACCAGCACCCACAACAACAGCACCAACACGAATGCACCAAAGATTTGTCACAGGCACTGCCGTCAAGGTTCTCGCCGTGCGACGCCCCGGCGTCGCTGAAGATCGACATGATCTGGCTGTTGTGCGTGACATGCACGCTCTTCCCAGTGTTTGCCGCCGTGTACAAAGTCGTTCTGGCTCCGTTGTTTACCCCCGAAATGCTCACGGTGCCCTACCAGTGCAACCTCTTTTACTTTGGCCTCTTCTGCGGGCTGCCAGGCATCACAGTGCACATTTTCTGCCTGTCGCTGATTTTCCACCAATTGTGCCGGTCCGGCGTCGTCATGTCCTTGCTGTCGACTTTTTTCATGATTGTTGCTATCGAGCATGCGTGCATGATTGTGCCTACAATAAGCAAAGATTCCACTTTTTATCTCATGGCGCTCAGCGTTTTCTTCGGCCTGCTCGCGCAGGGCTTCTTCATCGCCATTCTGTACAACGAGAGCAAGCAGAAGCGCTTTTACATTGGCATGCTGGGCGTGGCGCTCGTGCTGGTGGTGCTCTCGGTGCTCTCGATAGTGTTGTCAGTGCTAAACTCCGAGACACCGCACACCAAGCCCACAGTGTTGGTGCGCATTGTGCCTCTCTCCATCGCCACGATTATCTACGCCTTTTCAACATACTGGACGCTCTTCCCCGTGCGAGTCGTTTGCAACAACATGTGAAGCACTACTCGACGTGCGAGTCGTGCGGGTGTTTCCTGTGTGCATGCTGTCTCGCTCGGGGTTACATTGCCAATGACTCGCCGAGCGTTATTTTTATTCATAAACAGTGCAACCCTAAACTTTTTGTCAAACGTGTACACAAGCAAATAATTCTTTCGCCCACTGGTATCCTTGCATGTCATTGTCGCTGTATTCTTTATACTTGTCTTTGATTGGTAGATGATTGAAATATTTGAGTGTTTCACGTTCACATTTCGAATGCACGATATCAGTGATTAGTTTGACATATTGTGCGCGTTCCGGCTTACCGGTGGTTTTTCGTATTTTTTTATTTTCATAAATGTACGCCAATCTTTTTGTTACTAAAAAAAAATCCTGTATGGACAAGTTCTCAAACAACTCCAGACATATTACGATTACGGAAGTTTCAAATTTATCAAATGCTGAATCGCGATGACATAAAATTTCATCATACCACCTCTGTGCTACAGCTGCTGTGATATTATTGTATTTCGTCTGGAATTTGCCTACTTCTGCATCAATGTCTGCACCGTCATTAACTCTTGGTGGATTTACCGGCGTTACAACAACAGGCGTTCGATCATCTGGAGTCTTGTCCCACGTGAGAGGATCATAGTCCGTAAAATCATTTTCATGAGGTGATTGCAATGTTACAATTTTTTCAAGGGGTTTTTGTAACGGGTTTAGCGTTCGATATCTGTTCCAGAGGCCTAACATTTTGTTGCCTACATTACCTGTGAATTTTTTCAGTGTTTGCTCGATTTGCTCGACGTTATTGATTGTTTTGGTATCTGGCTTCACATATTTTTGTTGTTCATTTTGCGTTTTGCTGCTGTCTGTGATTTTATTTTGGTCCATTGCAGATGCATGGAACATGTTGACAGCATATGCTTTTATGTTGTCGCTAATGCCAATTGCTCTGTGATGCAGAAGTCCAGTGATGTACCCCGTGATTCTTTTTATCTGTTGTTTTATGACCACTTCTGTATTTTTTATGTTGGCTTTCAATACGTCGAGTTCTGGTTCTTCTCCATCCAACCCATCATGTTTTTGTGCCATTTTTTTGGAGGTCTCTGTCTTTTTTGGCGACAGCGATGGATTTGGCAACTTGTGCGGAGTCGCCGACTTGTGCGTTGGCGTCACCAAGGGCGATGGTGGAACTGACAAAATTGGAATTTCGCACTGCGGCTCGAGCTTGACCGTGGGCGGGGACAATGGCGGGGGCGAGGGCTGGAGCGGAGACGTCTTTAAGTGTTTTGGCGACGATGATGTTTTCTTTGGCGACGATGATGTTTTCTTTGGCGGTATTTTTAGCGGCGAGTGATGCTGTTTTTGATCAGCACCAAATCCGGCTGGTATAAACATGTCTGGTTTGCTGTACTCCTCTTCTATTTTGTGTGTCGGTGCAGGTAACAAATTCGGCTTTTCCGGTATATGGGACGTGGATGTGTGTGGTTTGATTTGTTTGGTAGATGTTGCACTGGACGTTTCAATTTTCTTCTTAAGCATTTTTTCTTTGAGTTGTAGTAGTTTGATCTCTTCTTCTTTCAGTTTTGTCAGCAAAGATTCAATATTCACTTCTGTGGGCATAATACAGTTTTCAGCACTGTAAAAAAGGGCCTCCACCTGGATGTTTTCCGGGGACGGGTACAGTTCAACAATTGTGAACAATGCAGAAATCTCTCCAAATTTATACATGCATAGCTGACTGAGTTGCTCCAATACTACGTCGTGTTCGTCCTGATCGATATGTTTGTGGATTTTTCTCACACTCGCGCGCATCACCCGGAGCTCTTGCCAGGTCTCATGAAACAACACGGTGCGGGCCACCTCGTACGCAAGCAGCCTGATTTCCGTGTCTTCACGCATGTGCCGTGCCTGGAGCTGTTGTGACTCCTTGTCATCACGATGAATGTCATAATTGTCTATGTATGTTTTGTATGCCGATAGATGACTCTGAAAGCGAAAGACTGTATTGTTGTGACCACGCATGAAACAGTTTCCTAACAAATTCAGCTCCAAAATACCATCACCTGCCTCTTCGTCCTTTTGTAGTTGCTGGATGCAGTTGTTTTTGAGAATGGTAGCTTCCTGTACAATCGACAAAATGAACGCATGATTCTCAATGTGCAACTCGGGGCGGTTGCCACGGTGGAAAAGCCAGTCTGCAAAATTTTCGCACCACTCGCCTTCTTTCTTGCCAATGTCGTAGCAACTTTTTTGATCATGGGCATCAACATACGCAACGCAAAAGGTGACGTAAGTGGGGCTGGTGCTCACTTCGAGCGGTGTGTTTTTCTCATACACGATGTACCGTCCAGAAGGAGTGTTGTACTGCTCGTGCGCATCGACGGTTTGCTTGACAAACAATTGAAAGTATTCACACAGCACAAAAAAATATTCATCGGAATCTGTTCGATCTAACATTGTGTGTGTGGTGATGTAGCCGACTTTGGTCTAGTTATATAGGTTGTCTTCACAAGACAGCGTGCATTCAGATATGGTGGAGACACGCGCCTCGAACGCATAGAAAAACACGGTTTGCCATAAACGGCCACGTCTGCGTCGCAATGTCACACACATGTGTGTGCTGCCCCGGCGCGGACGTGCGCGTTTTGTGTGTTTCCGTGTGTTTTCCGAGCGTTTTGCGCGCAGTGCCTGGCACGCGGTTGGGTGCGACAATCGTGAAACTGAGCGAGGGCACCGTATAAACAAGCTTTTCAGGACAAACATTCAACGAGTGTTCCACTACCGGCATGGAGGTGGAACCAGAAGCAGTGAGTACCGATGTGGTGGCCAGTTTGACGAAAAAGTGTGATATTTGCAGCAGCCTTGGTGCGGAAGAAAACAAGTTGTTAACGGAATATGTCGTGAAACTGACAAAGGACCACACAATCAGCAGTATGATCCAGGAGATCTCGTCGTTTGCCAACAACCTGGGCAAGCGACAGGGCGACCGCCGCAACGGCATCCAACAGACTGCATGTAACACGGAGCACACACACGACGCCATTGCACAGCACGTAATGTTCTGCATAGGGCCGCGCGAGGCAGGTGTGCGTATGATTATTTACAACTCGGTGCTGCTACATCTGCTAAACAACGCCAAAACACCGCAGGACATAGGCATAGCCGTCAAGCTCTTGTTGCAGACGCAAGCCGCCGAAAAACCACGGGTCTAAACGTCCTCGCTAAAATCGACGAAACTGACATTCGATTTCATCGATTCAGGTCTCTGGAAATGTCAGATTCGAGAATTTCATGCATGTGGAATGGGGCGAGGAGAAGTTATTAGAAGGCGTTGTGGGTGGCAAAAGGAGGCTAAGTTTTTGAAACGAAATTCAAGAGATAGAACTTAACATATGACCGCTTCGGGTGCTGGGTTCGGGCCTTTTTTCAATGGTTACGAAATAAACACTGGCACCTGTTGTCTAAAAACACACATGCTTGTCTGCACTATAAAGTGGAATCGGGCTGTACGGCAGCTCGTGGCAGTCATGTGGTAAACTGGTGGGTGTATTTGCACTCATAGACGAGAATCTCGTTGAGAGGCACGCGCGTATCAAACGGATTGTCCATTTTGATGTCGGTGAGCGTGCCAATGGCGCCATAGTTGCTGGCGCTGTGCGTAAACTGCCGCAACGTGAGCACAGAGCACTGTGCGTCCACGACCTTGAACAGTTTGGTGGCGAGTAGCGCGTGCCATAGCGTATCCGGGTGCAGCGACGTCTTGCGATACACCAGCGAATAAATGGAGTTCATGTGCCCGCTGGTGGCATTCGGGATCTGATTTGTGCGCAGCAGATGGATCAGCAGCAGCAACACGTACTGCGCACACTGCGCCTGGTTGTTGATTTGCTCTAGCTCAATGTCAATTTGCTGCAGGTCGACGGGCTTGCGGCAGTAGTGCAGCATGTACAACATGTGATCCCGGATGATGGTGCCGAGGGTCGGGTATTTTATGCCCTTGCGAGGCAACCTGTTCCACACAAACGCGTCGCTGTTGAGCTTGAAGTTTTGCAAAATCTGGTCAAAGATGGTCACGTGGATGTCCACATACAAAGCGTCACTGGCACTGATCCAGTTCGCTTGAGACTGCATGTCCTTGTTGTGCGAACTGATGTACGAGATCCCTGACAATCGCGAATTCCAGCAGCTCAAATCATAGGGCAACACAAGGATCTGTTTGTTATTTTTGCGTATTCCGAGACTGATGCCAACGTGCCGGTGCTTCTGCTTGCCAGTCAATCGCTCATAGAGCGACACGAGGCGCGACAGCACGCGCCATGTCCCAATGCTCTCATTCTGCACTTCGTAAAACATAAACAGCAGAATGAAGCTTTCGCCGTGCTGTAGGCCGGGTGCTGGTTCTAGCGTGGGAAGATGAGCGACAGTGTGATTCTCATAATATGTCTGATGCATCTCTTGTATGGTAGGCATGCTTTGTGCATATGCCGGTGCCGACAAATGCTGAGGCTCGTATTTTGCAGAAAAAGCACCAGTTGTCATGCCCCTCGATATGCACGGGGAAATGCTGTTATATATATACATGTGCACACACACGCACACTTTACCCCGAGGAAACGTGTTACGGACATGCTGGCCCGCACAGAGACCTCGCCCGGTGTTGCCATACCTGCCACCAGTAACACCTCCCACTTCATCGGTGACATGAGCTGCTCGAGTGCAAGGTGCAAGATGAGTGATTTGAGGGTAGAGTTTTTATTAAAAACTGACAGTAGAAATATATTTTCTCTGACGATACAACGTCTGGCTACACTGAGAATAAGACGCCTGACCGCATTGCAAATGAGCAGTCTGGATGTCTGTATTCTTTGGCACCCGCAAGGACGCATGTTTGTCTTGAAACTCTCACAAATCAACACCAATGAGAGGGTTGCCACCAGCACGGCGACAATACACTGCTAGTTGCGCGGGCATTGTGGCGATTGCATAGGCGTGCCTGCCATCGGGCAGATGACGGCACACACATCGTTGCGCTCAAATTCGACACTCCTGTGTGAAAGCCCGTGCCTGAAGAGCATGAGCAGAAACAGCAGTTCGACCTGGCGGATTTGGTACCTCTTCAGGGCCTGCGGGTCATCGACTAGCAACTCCTCACGGTAGAACATCTGTTGGTTCGCGTGGAAAAAACACCGCACACAAAACAAGAGCCTGTCCAGGTCTCTGTTTGCAGAGTGTTTGCTTAGATACTGATCGATGGTGTTCT
>Ga0335396_10002764_pt1 | contig 20827 bp, 18 predicted proteins | sample FRY02_FD_205743 | JGI IMG/M metagenome (GOLD analysis project Ga0335396, IMG submission 205743) | Freshwater microbial communities from Lake Fryxell liftoff mats and glacier meltwater in Antarctica - FRY-02 (spades assembly) (version 2) | ecosystem: Environmental > Aquatic > Freshwater > Ice >... | reverse complement strand
TATCGCCGCACTTGAAGGTACTACAGCAGTGGGGGATAACGCGATGGAAACTCGCCGCCAGCAATCAGAAGGGCGCTTTGCCGACTCTAAAGAGCAAGAACGTATAAATAGAGAAAGCCGTACAGCGACGTTCGAGGCAAGTAGCAGGGCAGGCCAGTCGGCCTACGAGCGAGCTAGTGCCGGGGTAAACCAAGCGATGCAGATTATCATGCAGGCAGCAGTATCTGATGAGACAAGAGCGGCAGCAGCCAAACTAGCGACGGAAAAACAGGTGTTTGACCTGTCAATTGCTAAGATGGAAGCGGTAGTCCGTAGTGGGGCTACTGATGCCCAATCCCGACGCAACGCCATAGACCTATACAATATTGTCGTTACACAAGCAGACAAGCTGCAGGGCCATTTGAATGACCTAATCACCAATCCTATTGGGGACAAAGCCACGATGACTGCCCAGATCGCAGTACTGCAAGAGGACATTGCCAACAAGCGCAGTGCCGCGGAGCAGATGGGGGCGAGTATGGGGGTGCCAGTATCCCGACTTCTAACCGCTGATGACATAGTAGGACTTGGAAATACACCATAGGGGTATAGTTGATGGCTTCAGTACACGCGTACGCCCAGTGGTTGATTGAGAACAAGGACAAGAAGGGGTCTGCAGACTTTGAGAAGGTTGCTGCTGCGTACCGTGAACTTCGACGCCCTACTGTTCCCGAGCCTGAAGAGGAGACTTCCCTATTAGGGTATATACCAGAAACAGGTAAAGCCCTGCTCGGTGGTGCCCTAGGTCTTGGGGAGACTGTCCTTACTGGTGCCTCATTCCTGTTGCCTGAAGAACAAGAGCAGGCCGCCCGTGCCAGCATTACTCGTGGGGGCGACGCAGTACGCGAAGCCTTAGCTCCGGGCAAAGCCTATGAGGACAACACTTACATAAACTTAATGCAGGGGCTTGGGTCTACGGCCCCGTTCCTAGCATTGGGGCCTTTAGGGTTGCCCGTAGCTCTTGTTGCAGGCACTGCTCTGGGTGTGGCGTCAGGTGCAGGTGAGGCTGCCCAGCGTGCTACGGCCGGAGGGGCCAGTGAAGAGGACATTAGCAGTGCGGCAGGCTGGGGAACTATCCCCGGAGCCCTTGAGATGTTTGGTCCGGGTCGAATACTCAAGCGTGTTGAACGTCTGATAGGGCCCAAGCTGGGCAAAGAAGTTGCCGAGGATATTAGTAACTCAGTCCTGTCCCGTATCGAACGCCGTATGAAGTCCTCAGCCGTTGGGCGGATAACTGAGGCTATGATAGACGAGGGTGTGCAGGAAGCCACAAGTGAGATAGCTCAGAACCTCATTCAGAAAGGGATTTATGACCCAGAGCGTGGAGTCTTCACAGACACTGGGCAGTCGTTTGGGTACGGCGCGGGGGTAGGCGGGCTACTTGAAGGGCTTACAGAACTTATTATCCCCGGCAGACGCCGTGGTGGGCGGGGCATTGATGCAGCCGCGGCAGAACCTGTTGGCCCCCCTACCCCACCCCCGCGTACTGAAGACAGCGACTTGGTTGGGCGCAAGGATTCCCCTACAGTCCTGTCTGCGGATGACTTATACGGGCTCGGCCTAGATTTAGATAAGAGCACTGCGAACCGTCTGTTTGGTCTGGACATGGCAGTCCCAGAACAGCGCCTACAAGCAAGAAACATACTGGAACAATACGCGGCCTCTCCCCTTGTTGTAACCAACAAGCCTGACGTAGTGAGCCGTGTTAACTCCTTGCTGCGCAGTGAAGCCTTCCAAACCCCTGAAGGGCCTCAGACTAGTACCGTCGAATCTCCTACCCCTCAGCGGGACATGATAGATGAGATGGAAACCCGCCAGACCCAAGACATGGTGGATGAGGATACCCTTGTGCAGTTACAGGCAGAAGAGGATGCAGCCCTAGCAGCACAGGAAGAGGCCCGCAAGGCAGCAGAGCTAGAGTCGACCGACGCCCAAGTAGAGGCCACACGCCAGAAAAACACCGTGGAAACCCGCCGTGCCGTCCTGCTTCCTATTATTGAGAATAAGGGCATTGGCAACACTGAGGACCTGACCAGAGCCTTTAGTGCGGAGCTGCGCCGTCAAGGGTTTACTAACGCCATCCCCACCCCCGAAGAGTTGTCCACAATAGACCGAGCAGTAGCTGTACGGTCCGCATACCTCAACGCAGAGCAGCAACAAGCAGCGGAAGAGGCAGTGCAAACTACCCGCAATGAAGTGGAACAGGCCAAGGGGTCGAGCCCACTGGAAGCCCTAATCCCAGAGAAGGCCCCTGTAGTAGGTGACACCCTAACCGCCCCAGAACAGGAGCGGGAGGGTGCGTTAGCTGCGCAGCGGCAGGCTCAGAACCTTGCAAATCAACAGGTGCGGGACCGGACCGGACGTGGGGTAGAAGGGCAGTTAGAGTTCCCAGCCGCCCCCCGAGCCAAGACTGAGGCCCCAGTAGAACAAGAAGTAGCCCCCACGCCCCAACCAGCGGGCGCAGCGTTCTTTGATGAGCTAGGTATAAACCCCCGTGCCCCTATACGCAAACGCATGCTAGGGAAGGATGTTAACAGTCCTGAAATGGCACAGGAGCTACAAACACTGGGGAGTAATTCCAGCATAAGTGGGCAAGCTAAAGTTAACATAAACGCCTTCCTGAATAAGGCCCCCGCCGAAGCTGCGGTTCAGATGGATATGTTTGTGCCAAAAGCCAAGGCCATCAAGGTTGAGACTCCTGTGGTTGAAGCTCCTGTGGTTGAGACTCCTGTGGTTGAGACTCCTGTGGTTGAAGCTCCTGTGGTTGAAGCTCCTGTGGTTGAGACTCCTGTGGTTGAGACTCCTGTGGTTGAAGCTCCTGTGGTTGAAGCTCCTGTGGCTAAGGCTCCTGTGGTTGAGGCTCCTGTGGCTAAGGCTCCTGTGGCTAAGGCTCCTGTGGCTAAGGCCCCGGTTACCGAAAAGCCTAAAAACGAGACAAAACGAGAAACCGAGAACACTGCTGCAGAGGACCTTGGGGACGATAAAAGGAGCTTTATCCCGTCCGCCGAAAAGCTGAGTGACCGTAAGGGGGCTGTAAAGGGCACCAAAGAAGACATGGCAAACGTGGATAACGTAGCGGCCGCTAAGATTAATGCCCGCGACAAGTACACTCCCCGTGCCGCTATGCAGCGTGTCATGGAAGAGGGGGGCTCATTCGACCGTGCCCTGCGTATTATCGCCTACTACAGGGCTAAACCTGCAGACAGTACTGTTGCCAAGGATGAGAAGAACAACACCAAGGTGGGGGTAGCAGCATCTGAATGGGTGCGGGATAAGCTGAGTCCTGAAACCAACAAAGTGTATGAATCCTACCTGCAGGATGCTGCGGCTAAAGAAGCTGCGGCTAAAGAAGCGGACACGTACCGCAACACCACGGAATCTGATACTGCTAAGTTGAAGCGTAAGAAGGCCAATGAAGCTAAGCAAGCCAAGGCAGCGCTGGAAGATGTGGAAGGCCTCACAAGCTATGTCGATGACCTTGCCAACCACAAAGGCAACAAAGTAGAGGACAACATCCTCACTGTACAGGTGATAAATGAGCTCATCAGTGATGGTGAAGTCTATGACCCTGACGCCAAGCTGGTGGCCCGTTCTGAGCGGGAGACCAAGACCATAGAGGACCTGCCATCCCTAACCCAAGCGTTTTTGGCAGCAGGGAAAACAATAAAGCAGTTCCTCAAGCGCAACGCTATAGCAGCTAGTATGATTGATGTCAGTCCTGCAGTGAGTGCCCATGTGAAAAGCGGGGACCTTGTTGCTGCACTAACCCAACTGGCTAAGGACTCCCCCAACGCACAGGTACGCAAAACAGCAGCTAGGCTGGCGGAGCTAACTAAAGGGGCCAGCATTGAGTACACACAGGGCCTAGTGGATGAGAAGGGGGAGGATGCTCCGGGTGCGTATGATGCCAAAACCAATACCATCCAAATCAACCCTGACATGCCCCTGAACACCCATACCCTTTTGCATGAGGCGGCTCACGCGGCAACTGTGTCTTTGCTGGCGAATAAGTCCCACCCCGTGACCCGCAAGCTGACCAATCTCTATAACGACGTGAAGGGCAGGCTACCTCCCTCTTACGCAGTGTCGTCCCTAGAGGAGTTTGTTGCGGAGTCCTTTACCAACCCAGAATTCCAAGCGGTTCTTGCAGCTCATAAGCCTGTTACTGTAGAGCTTACGGCGTGGCAACGGTTTGTGGACGCAGTCATCAGTATGCTTGGTGGGAAGGTTGGGAAGACTGATGGAAGTCCTGATTCCTCCGTCAACCTTAAGGACCAGACACTGGAGTACATAAACCTGCTGGTCTCCCCCCGTACTGATACCCGCAATGCCACCACAGTCCAGCAAGCCTTGTCTGAAGGGGATACCCTTAGAGCTGTGTACACCCTAATGGGCGGCGGCAGTGTCCTGCTTACCAACAAGAGCAAGTGGGAGTCCATAAACCGTGTCCTCGACAACGCGATGTCGTGGGGTAGACGTGTCCGCATGGGAGTAGTAAACGGGATGACACTGGACAACCTTGTCGACATGGCAAAGGACGCTATCCCCAGTGCACACAAGTTTAAGCTGTTACACGCGGAGCAGGACGGACTACGCAACACACTGCTTCAGGATTTTCACAATAAGAACAAGGACTATAATGCGGCATTTGCAGGCAAAGGGGAGGACCTTAAGAACCTAGGGACACTGGTATCAATAAGCACCATAGACGAAGTCGACCCTAGTGTTACCAACCCTGACCGCTACAGCAAGTTTGGGTTCCGTTACCTAGACCAGAACCAGCAGGTACAAGAGCGGTACTTCGCCAATGAGAAGGCCAGAGACGCTGCAATAGATGCGCTGCCCGAAGGGGAGATGCTAGGCAAGCCCAAGTTCCTCGACCCTACACCCGAGCGTACAGCGGCGTTTAAGGAAGCTCTTCGCCTGTACAACTCCCTGAACAAAGACCAGCAGGGGGTGTATAAATCCTTGCGCGACATGTACAAGGAGCTGAACAAGAAGATTATGAAGGCACTGGACGCCCGTCTGGATTCTTTAGAGGTCGACCCAAAGCTGCGCTCTACTATTAGAGACCGGATATTCAGCGAGATACTATCCTCGGGTGTGATCGAGCCCTACTTTAAGCTGGACCGCAAAGGGGAATACTGGCTTGCATGGACCCAGAAGAAGCCCGGTGGTGGAGTAGAGCGGGTTGTATCCGCCTTTGAGACTACTGGAGACCGGAACGTGGTGCGCAACCGCTTAGAAGATGACGCGGATGTGGATGCCACCTCTATTGAGGACCGTGAGCCTACAGATATTAAGTCCACGGACTACGATAGGATTTCTACAGGGTTGATGGTTAAACTGCTGGCGGAGCTCAAGAAGCCTGTGAAGGTAAAAGAGCGGGATGCCAACGGCAAGATTGTAGTGGATGCCAACGGCAAGCCTGTAACTAAAGAGGCAAAGGTGTCCAGTGATGTAATTGAGCACGTCAGTGAGATTCTGTTCAGCACATTACCAGAGCAGGGGCTGCTTAAGAGCCACAAGCACAGGGAGAACATAGCGGGTTTTGAGGCTAATCCCCTGAAGGTGTTCCGAGATAACTACCCCGGCATGGCCAATGGGTACGCCAACATCCTGTTTGACACTAAACTTGAACAGGTCGCTAATGCCATGCGAGAAGAGCTAAGCAGCCCGAAGAACAAGGGGAACGCCTTTGTGAAGGACCTTGTTATCGCAATGGTGGGTAACAAGACTGAGACGGACAAGCAGGTTGGCAAGCTCCCTAGCTATCTGGCTTTTGCCCGCAATCCTTACCTGCCGAACTGGGCGCGACGGCTACGTTCCTCCTCCTTCGTGTACACCCTAGGGTTTAACGTCTCCTCGGCGGCAGTCAACATGTCCACACTGCCAATGATTGTAGGTCCCCTACTGTCAGGCAAGTCCAACCCCATCACTGCCACTAAGGCTATGGCGAAGGCAATGGACTTATACCTGAAATCTATGGGGGATGTGAAACGCACGGGGCTTAACGACGTAGAGGTCTCAGAGCTGGGGGGATTCAGCTTCACTAATGAGATGGGAGGACCACTTGGCCCGTTGAAGGATGCTCTCAAGCGCCTTGGTCTGGACACTCGTACCATCGCAGCAGAAAACGCGGACTATGAAAACCCCGCGGGCGCCCCGTTCCTTAACCGTCTGGCCTATATGTCTGGGTTTATATTCAACCACGGGGAGCGGGCGATACGCCAAGTCACTGCCGCCAGCCATTACATCATGGAGATGGAAGCCAAGTATGGTAAGCCCATCGACAAGATTACAGCTGCGGAACTAAAAGAGTTTGGGGCACAAGCCGCGGAGAATGCCGTTGAGTTCATGGAGTTTGCAAACAGCTCCGCCCTGCTAACTACTGCCCCACGTTGGGCTCAGACTGGGATTGGTGCCGTGATGTATCAGTTCCACCGGTTCCCAGCACAGGTCGCCTACATCCAATTTAAGATGCTTCATGCCATCAAGAACCAGATGATGAACACCAAGCGTACCAAGGCCCAGATTGAGGAGGACAAAGCACTGTCCAAAGCCTTTGGGTGGATGGCGGGTACTGGGGCGTTGTTGGCAGGAGCGAAGGGCATCCCTCTATACGGTATAGTTGCAGCCATCGCTAACATGTTCTTGGATGAGGATGAGGATGACTTCAACACTATGATGGCGAAGATGGTAGGGGATGGGGCGTTCTACGGACAGATAGCGAATCTTGGTGGGGTAGATGTCACTGACCGTGTTGCTCTTACCAACCTGCTCATACGGGACAGGGGTAACTACAGGGCTACAAGTGATTTGGAAGCCCTCGTTGGTGATTATGGTGGTCCTGCTGCAGGTATTACAATCCGACTTATGGACAACATACAGAAACTCGCAGACGGGGACCCTGCGAATAACCGCCGTGCGTTTGAGGCTATTATGCCCAGTGCCTTGGCCAACCCCCTGAAGGGGCTTCGCTTTGCCCAAGAGGGATTCACGACTACACGTGGGGACCCCATAACAGGGGACTTTGAGACCGGGGATGCAGTAATGCAGCTCTTGGGTTTTGCCCCAGCTAAGTACCGTGCAGAGCAGGACAAGCTCTCCCGTGACCGTCGAGTGACTGCCGGGACTACCGCGATGCGTAAACAGTTACTGGACCGCTTTGCCTTTGCCCATAGAAACAACGACGACCACGGCAAAGAGGCAGTAGTTGAGGCCATACAGGAGTTCAATGAGGCCCACCCAGAGGCTAACATATCCGGGGACAACATCCGCCAGTCCATAAAGACTAGGGCACGGGGCTCAGCAATCGCAGCACAGTTGGGGGGTAACGTGGCAGATAGGCGGTACATCCGGTTACTGCAGGACTCAAGAGACGAGTACGACCAGATGTAGGGCAGAAAAAAAACCCCCAAGGATTCGATGGGGGTTAAAGCTCTCAAACCGGAGAGTGATGAGTCGTCAGTATACCACGTATTGCGAATTGCAACACTAGTTTGGGGCTGGTTGGGGCTGGTTGGGGCTGGTTGGGGCTGGTTGGACTACAGGATTCGCCACACCCTCACTCCGTACAGCCCATTCTCTACACGAACACGTGTGGCTATCTCACTCCTTGTTAGGTTTGTCACCTCAGTAAGTTGGTTGATCGCCGCGCTGGTGTTGATGCACGGGATGAATATTGAGCTGCCGGGAGCAAACTTAGCCCAGTCCACTACAATACGCACCCCGTCCGGGGATAGCTCAGTTCGCCTTGTCCGCGTCATACAGTCCTGTCGAAGCCGCTGCCGTGTGGGCCGTAGAAGTATCAGTGTGGGAGTCCGCGTCCCATGCCATCTCTAACACATGCTGAGGCCCCAACCCTAAGTGTGTCCCTCGCCCTAATCGCATCTTGATGCGCTTGCCCTGTAGCTGGGCAATAATTAGTTCACTGATCGCACTGTAGTGGTACCCCTGCTGCACACACCACTTCTTAAAGGGGGCGGGTAGGACATAGAATTTTCCTACATCATACTCGTGACGCCCTACCCACTTATACATCGGCATTGCATCTGCGTGCAGTAGTTGCTCCTGTAGCTCGTCTGCTTCTGGGTTCTGGTTACTCGCAACGCGCAAGATGCTTCGGGTGTTGTCACTGTAAAACGCCCCCACTAGGTCGGAGATGTCGATGTCCATGTCCTGCATGTTGAGTACAAGACGCATCAGCTTGTCGATTATCCACTTGCGCATAGCCTCTAGGTCAAAGTCCAACAGCCCAAGATGCTTCGCAATGGTCAGTCCCGTGAGTGTAGCCCCCGTCTGTGCGGTCCAGAACCGGTTCTGAGAGGTCAACCCTGCGTCCTTTATGATGGATGCAATGGTCTCCTTAAGCAGCTTCTGTACTGCTGGGAGGTTCTGCAGGACGTGCTGAATGTAAATCTCCCCCGCATGCCCATAGTTGGCCTCCAAGTCATCGTTCAGGGTCTGGGCCTTAAGGTTGTCCTCTGGGGATAATATCTGCTGGCGTACAGTGGCTTCCATTACACGCTGGGCCTCCCCTTTGGGCAGGGTGCGCAGCTCAGTCATCTTCTCCAACAGGCTCATGTTTGCCGAGGTACCACATAGCAGACTCCATTCCACCCCTCTGTATCGCTCCGCGTTTAGCCCTGCGTTGGACATACGGTTCTTTTGCTCCCCATCACTTATGGCATACGCAAAGTCACTCGCATCCTTAGCGGGGTAGTTGGACAGTTCATCTATGTACAGGACTATGTTTTTGAAAGCCTCTGCTCGGTTCCATACGGAGTTACCCGTGTCCTTGCCTTTAAGTACTAGCTTCTTGTGGTTACCCCATACCGAGGCACCACCCCACTGCCCTGTGGTCTTACCAAAGCCTGACTCTGCACTCATCACGTGGTATATCGCCCCTGCGATGTTGGGAACAAACTCCATAAGGGGGGACCCAAATGACAGGCCAAACATGTATTGGTGCTCTTCCATGTTGGGGCGGTTGTAAAACGCAGTAACACCCTTCCACCCCTCCAACGTGCCTTTCTTGGCAAAGTGGGGGAAGTACTGTGCGGTGCGGGCGCTCGGGGGGTTGTCTATAATCCTGTCCGCAAATATCTCCCGGTCCCCCAGTACAAAGGACTTATGGTCTTCAGTCCATCCGAATTGTGCTTTTACTAGTATCTCATCTTGGGTACTTTGTAATTCTTCTACCCACCTGTTTATGTATTTCATGAGTGGCATTCCTTCTATTAAATGAATATCGTTCATGCCCATAGCTTCACGGAATTTATCCCGTGAAGTAAGCTTGACTCCTTGTATAACAAAGTCCTTCACCCCGTCTCGTTTTGTATGGTGCCGAAACAGGAAGCAAGGGCCTAACGTGGGGTCTTCCATACGACTTACCAAATACAAATCAGTAGGCCATATCCTCTCTTCTTCTACGTCTCCGTCCTTGTTCTTCACCCGCTTCCACACCCCACCACCAGATGGGCGTATATACGGAAACGGAAAGGGGGGTATGGTGTAACTCAGCATTCTCTGTGCTGGGTCTTGGTCTTGGTCTTGGTCTTGGTCTGCAAACAGGGTGCCACCTCCGCCACCCGGTACCACTTCAGCAGGGGGTGTGGCCTTTTTGGGCTTGGCGGGCACCTGTACTACATTCTCCTCGGGGGTAGCTTCACGCACTTCCATGCACAGCTTGATCGGGGAGCGTATCTTCCCTTTGTGGGGGCACCCCTCACATCCCGCAGGATTGTCTTTTTCAAAGGTTACACACAGGTGGGGGACCTCCAGAGAGGCCGCTACTTTCTCAGTCTCCTCTGGGCTGTACCCCGTATACCCCTTTGACACAATGTGAATGGCCACGGGAGCTTCTTCACAATGTTTTGCGATAGACAGGGCGTGGGTCCAGTCCCCATAGGAGAGGGTGTTGGGCTCTAATAGCGCCCGGTTTATCTGATTACACCCCCGGCCGTTACCTGTTAGGGTAATTAGGCGGCCGAACTTCTTAGTGTGGCTGCCCAGTACCGCTTCCATGTCCTTCTTGTCTTGGTCACTGAACTCCCTTTGGGGGAGAGAGGGAGCCACTGCTATATCCAGCGCCCCCAGCTTCTCAGCAAACCCACTCAGGTCCACGGTGGAGTCTGTCCCCCGTAATACCTTCACGTTCAACGGCGGGGTGCCCTTGTAGTTGTGGGTGTTGGGGATGCGTAGAATCCGTGCGGCGTCCGCAGTAACTGTAGGGTCAGCATGGAGGCCGTGGGCGGCGCACGCAGCTTTTAATCCCTCAGCTACTGGTAGCCACTGTTCACGGGTATGGGGCTTAGATAGGACCCAATACACGTGGATACCCCGGCCAGAATTTACTATGGCACTTGGGGTTGGTAATGCACATGTTTTGCAAAAACTCTGTAGGGCTACTACAGCGTCTTTCTGGGTGGGGTATGGTTTGCCCGGTCCACAGTCTAGGTCCAAGAACAAGGATTTTACTTGCGATATGTTGTTGGCCTTTCGCGTTTTGTCAGTGACAAACGTGCTCAACGCGAAGTAAACATCACATCCTGTACTGTCACCTTGGTTCGCTGCCTCTATCAGTGAGGCCTGCGTAACGTAGAACTTCTGTACCGTTCTGCCTTCTTTTATACTTACTAGGCAGTAAAAACCTTCATCACCCAACACCATGCTTAAGAACTTGGCTGTATCCATTGTAAGTACACATGTTTGAGAGACGGGGGCACTGTTGGAGCACCCCCCTCATGGTTATAATTGTTTTGCCGTTATTCGTCATCGAACTCGTCTAGTAAACTAGCCAAGTCTTCATCGGGGGCAGGTTCTGACTTCTTCTTGGTCACTTTAACCTTTGGCTCCTCAACCTCTTCCTCTTCAGGTTCCGCTTTTTCTTTTGCGAATAATGTTGGGGGGGTTGCCACTTTAGCATTACTTGGCGCGTCCTTACTAGGGGATACATCTGACTGTTCTTCCTTGGGCTTGACTGTCAGTGCCACTAGCTTCGCAGTATCCGGGTCGCGCTGTGCAGCAATAGCAAGGCCTAGCTCAGCTTCATCCAGTGGACGGATGGGACGGAACATCAGCTTTGGCGTAGCCACAGAGGTATCAAACTTTATCTCAGTCACTACTGAGGCAGTCGGAGTTTTGTGAGACATCAGATGACGGGCGTAGGCTTGCATCCCCATCTTCTTCTGGTCATCTCCGAACACACTCGTTGCAGGTAGGGACAGCTGATACACGTCAGAGGAGCTTACAACTCCGTCTGGGTCTACCAGCAAGATAGCAACACGCTGCTGATAGCGGCACGCACGGCTCTCGCCTTGGCCTGACCCTTTTATGTTCTGTGGGCAGTCGTGGCATGCGTTGGACTCACGATCAGTTGCAAGTACATCAGCAGAAGGGATACCGGTCTTTGTGTCTGTAGACCAGCATGTGGGGGAACTCGCCTCGCCCTCAACGTACTTGCCCGGATAGAACGTGCGAGACAGAGGAGCGGCTTTCACCACCACAGCTTCCAGTGCACGACCATCAATGGTCCCTACTTCCTTGCTGTTGAGGACTTTACGGAACACCCCACCCTTAATGCTGAGACGCTTTATAGTCGCAAAGGCCTCCCCTGCGAGGGTGGTGTCAGGTTCCAGTTGTGCCAGCAAGTCTTTGTAGGCTGCGGGCAAGTTGTCAAACAATGCTAAATCAGTCATCACATAATCTCCTAAAAATCATCGGTTGTTTCGGTTGGTTTGAGGTCTAGCTCTAACTGTTCTGGAGGGAGGCCAAACTCCCCCTCGTCTTCTTCAGGCTTGTTGTCTTGTAGCGCATCCACTACTGCAAGGATGTTGAACCGGTAGGTGTTGGCTACCCGGATGTAGGTTGTGGGGGGGATAAGTCCCCGTTGTACCCACTGACGTATGGTGCTGGCCTTTACCGACAGGTGGTCTGCTAGCGCTTCAACAGGCACGTAGCCCTCTAGTACTTTACTCATTTGCTCCTCCGAACATTTACAGTATATGAAACATCATTGTTTAGACCGGGTGGCAGGAGCTCTGGGTTATCGTCCAGAAACTGCTTCATGTTGGTCTGTTGGATACGCTTCTCTAGCAGGTCAACACACTGGTGCTCCAGCACAAACTTGTGCATAGATGGCCAATCTGTAGTGGTAAAACGGGACTGGGTGGTCCGGTAGAACGTGCCAGAATGGGTGCGCACAGACTCCACGTTTTCATCCTTACAGTGCTGAAGTAAGACGTTAGAAATCTTCTGCAGCTTCTCATTTATCTGCGCTTCGTCAGCTTTGAACTTCGCAGCCAACTCCGCTTTCTTGTCACGTATTTTCAGATAGACCGATACAACTCGGTCAAGGTTTTGCTTAACTTCTTGTTTACCTTCACTCATGCTCATCACCTCTGTGGTTATGTTTGTTTATGTATGGTGCATTATAGTTCAGTTCTGCTTAGGCATCAAGTACTTCACGATACAAATCTATCATCTTAGAATGGACATCTAACCGCCCACCCAACATGCGATACACAACACGCTCTACATCGGAGCCCTGCAGCTGTACAACTGTGCAGGGGTGCTTCTGCCCAGACCTGTGTATGCGGGCGTTGGCCTGTGCGTAAGTCTCTAGTGAGGAGGTTGGGCCCCACCACACAATCGTGTTAGCTGCCGTAAGGGTCACCCCATGGGCAGCGGCTTGGGGCTGGATTACTAACACTCGCAGCTCGGGGCTGTCTTGGAACCTAGCGAATATCTCTGTCCGCTTCCCGGCGCTAACGTCTCCCCTAATTACTTCATTAGTTATCTTGTCCGCTGTTAACCTCTCCCGTAGTAGGTCGATAACGTGGCGGAACGGGGCGAAGATGATGACCTTCTGGCTGGACTCATCTATCACTTCCCGCAGGACTTTGTAGCGGTTGGAGATGTCAAACTCTATGGTGTCACCACTATCTGTGTACACGGCACCGCAGGCTATCTGGAGGAGCTTGTTCATGTTCACTGCGGCGTTCACCGCTGTTATAGACTCTCCATCTGATACCGCCATCATCTCCTTCTTCAGCAGCTTGTAATACTTGGTCTGCTGGGGTGTCATCTCCACCTCGCGGGTAACATAGGTCATCTCAGGCAGGTCTAGGCATTGCTCTTTGGTAAATCTGATCGCGGGCTGTAGGGCGTTGAATACTAGGTCTGTCGCTCCGGGGCGGGGGGCCCACTTGAAGTTCGTTATCTTTGTCATGACCAGATCACGGAACGCACTGAAGAACCGGGGGACAGCGGAGGGGTTAACAATCCGTGCCAAGCCAAACGCATCCACAGGGGACTGGGCAGCAGGGGTGCCCGTCATCATCCATATCCATGTATCTGGGGTGATGAGGCTTGCCAAGGTCTTCCACCGTTTGGACTGGGCATTTTTATAGTGATTCGCCTCATCGACGATAATGAGGTCAAACCCCCCTGCTGCTATCTCATCCCGAACAATCTCCACACCATCGTAGTTTATGATTACATAGTCCGCGTCCCCCGAGATTATCTCCCGGCGCTTATCCCGACGGCCATAGGCGATGTCTACCCGGCGGTGCATGGCAAATTTGAACAGGTCCGCACGCCATGCGGAGTCCATAATGGACAAGGGGCATATCACTAGCACTCGTCGTATCAGTCCCTCCCGCATCAAGTAGTCAGAAGCCCAGATAGCAGAACCTGTTTTGCCAGTGTTACCCGAGGCAAAGATGCACCCATTACGCCGGAACAGCAGGTAAGTGCTAGGGACTCTAAAACAGTATTTAAACCCATCGGTAGAGGGGGTAACAGACATAGTGGGGGCAGTGCCCCTGATGTTTACCCTGTCAGTGCCCCTGCGTACCTGCACTGTGTATTTTGGCTTGTGTTTACGGGTGCGAACACTCACCCGAGCAGTACCTATCCCGGTTGAGGCAAAGACGTATTGGATATAGTCCGCGGACTGTTTTGAGCTTGAACTAAAGCGGGCGCCCCTAGTAGTACACCCATCCCAGTGCATACACTCGTCTGCGATTACCTGTCGCTGGGGCCTAGAGGCTTTCCAAAATTCCTCTCCAAACTCCTTCCACCGCTCGGGGGAATGGAATGTAAACTTGGCGAACCCTTCTGGTAGGCACGGCTTTTCAGTAAAGATGATACCCACATCCTGCAACAGGGCACGCAGCCGTCGTTTCTTCCGGTCCTTCTTCAACCTCACTACACAATACTTGGTGACACTTTCAAAGTATCCATCAGCGATTACTGCTACTAGTACCCGCAGTTGGGGTAAGGTGTAAGGCATCTCTACTCCCGTAGGGGTACCCATGGTGAACGTTGTGGGGATGGTCGAGGCAGCGAATGCTATAGTGCTAGTGCCAGCTTTGGTGCCCCCCACAGACACCCTGTGCCCTGCGTGGTACGCGTCATGCCGCTCTAATAGGGCTGATGCTGCTAGGGTTTCCGTCTTCTCCCCGCCCTCCCTCTTCCCATCACATAGCAGCACCCGGTGTTCGGGGCTAAGTAGCTGGTCAATCCCATACTTGGTCTTTATCTTTACCATCGTAGAGCATGGGAGCTTCACGTATTCCTCGGGGTCCACAAACTCTGCACGCCCTGCACGGGGGCCGTACTGTGCAACCTTTCCCCCACTGTACTCACTGATCTTCACCCACCCCGTAGGGGACAGGTATTCCGTCTCACTATCCACGCAGCCCTGCTCATTAAAGCAAAACCCCCTGCGGTTCATAGTCAGGAATGAGGCGGTTATCTTCTGGTGGTTGTAGGGGGCATGCTGCCCGGTCCACTCGTACTGCCCCAGTATAGGGGATGGGATGTTCTTGATGTTCATGTTCCGCAGTACACGGGCCTCTTCAATGCCCCACTTCACTAATACTGTGTGTTTATCAATGAGCTTGCTGCGCGGGATTGCAGCTGTAACTTGTGCGGGATTGCGGAGCTTTAGTAACAGCCCTCTGTTGTCAATTACCTTCATCGTGTTCTCCGGGGTGATAGAGGTTAGGGAAATACAGGTCTCTGCATTCCCTAACAGGGTGTGTCTTGTTGTACTACTTACTTCTTTTTGGTAGCTTTCTTCGGGCTATGCCCATTGCGACTTCTGTTGCCGCTGGAGTTCTCTATGTAGTACCCGTCCTTGTTAGAGCCTCCCTTACTTAGCATTTTCTTGTGGCTTACATCCTTGCCTTCGCGCTTGTCTGCCTTGCCGTTGCTGTTCTTGTCTGTCCCCGTTTTGTCTATCGCACGGCGGGCGCGTTGCCTCTCCATCCTATCTGCGAGTTCCCCACGCTCTTTCTGCTTCTGGTACTCGTGCTTGTAAGGTCTAGGCTTGTTAACGTATGGCATGTCTATCTCCTCCCGTTGTGGGGACACTCCGTTACTATACAGTGCGCACGACAGAGCCCGGAGGGACGGGGGTTCCAGACATCAACCCGATAGGATTTCTCCATCTTGCCGTACTCTAACAACCATTTTTTCCACAGTTCAGACTCAATATCAATGGAATAAGTATCCTTGATAAAGGCGTTGCATACTACAAATATAAGGCCCCCCTTCACTACTTTTATCTCGGGGAAATGCTTGAACGTGGCCAGTGCCATCAACTCCAACTGCCCTTTGTCTGCGTACTTGGCGGACTTACCCGTCTTGTAGTCAAACACCTTGGCAACCCCGGTCTTTCGGTTGAGGATAGTGAGGTCTGACACCCCCCTCCACCACACGTCTTTGGCAAAGAAGTCACAAGGTTCAAGGTTCTCGGTGAGCCCCATCTTGTACTCGCACAGCTTCTCCCCCTCCATGCCCTTGAGCTTGTCCAGTACTGGCAGGGCAAAGTCAAAGCGTGGGTCTAGCGCCTCGTCCTCTCCTGATACATACAGCTCCGCGGCCTTGTGGAATTGGTTGCCGTATAGAATGGCATCTGTCTCAAAGTTCTCAACGTAGTCTTTCGCCACTTTGAGGTGGTAGTATTTTTTAGGGCACTGCTCAAAGGTCTTTATGCTACTGAAGGACCACGTTGGCTTGGACATCTACTCACTCCACTCTTGCATATTGCCATAGTTTTTACCTACCCCCACGTCACCACGCACTGGAAGGCCCTTTGCCCACTCAGGTGTGTACGCCATACATTGGTATATGTATGTAGCCGCTTCAGTAATCTCGGCGTCTGGGACACAGCATACCACGGAGTCATGCACGGTGAGTAGCACTGGGTACCGTCTTGAAATTAGCAGCATCTGGTCGGACATAATACAGCGGGCGATGCCTTGGCAGTTATGCACGATAAATGGGCCGTCTTGCCCTTTCACCACGAACCTGTTTAGTGGCCCTGCATTGAGGATGTCATAGACCTGTTTGCAGGGTTGGGCTTGCGGGCCAATTCCTCCACGCCCCACCCATGTGCTAGCCTGTAATACAGCGTTGTGTGCGCTATCCCTGTCTCCTTGCTCAAGACTCCTACGTCCACCATTCGTTCGGTATTGCGGCGATTCATCACGGTTGCTCGGCAAGTCAGTGCGCCGAATGTTTGGCCTGTAAGGTCTTGGGTTCTGTGATGCAGCTTGCCATCCTTCATTAGTTAATACCTCGTGGTCGGGGGTCATAAGCACCCCATCTACTTCAACACAGGTCTGCATTGATTTGTTTAGTACACCCCCATGATGTACCCATGTCTCCCCATCATGTACCATGTCACTCGACTGTAGGTTACACAAAGCCACCCACCCGCGTGGCGTAAGCACAAGGGCATCCCCATCAACACAGTCATTTTCCACCACTTTGCCCCCGTAGATGTTTACGCGGCCCCTACGTGTCTTGTATGAAAACTGTAAGCCTCTGTCCCCCTCCACTGCCTTCAGGTCATTGTAGTGGATGATAAGGCCAGAGGGAAGCTGCATGCCATTAGTCTTGCCCAGTACCCGTATCACTCCGGGTTTGCCTAGTGCATACGACTCCCGCATCACCATACCTTGCAGTACGTTCTGGGCTTGGCGCCACAACCTGACTATTTGGGGGTGGTTCTCACGGTATATCCGGATAATACGTGCGCCCTCCTCCATGCTCAGCAGCACCCCCATGCCCTTCAGTTGTTCACGGAACCGTGTGGGACCCATGCCGTATCCGGCACCTAGTATTGTCTGCTTGCCAATAAACCTTTGGGCATCGCTAACCTCTTCTTGGGGCATCCTGTATATCGTTGCTGCCATCTTCCTATACACGTCCTCGCCCCTAGTGAACGCTGCCAGCAGATCACTCTGTCCTGCCCACCACGCCAGTATTCTGGCCTCGATCTGCGCCGAGTCAGCCTCGATTAGGGAGTACCCCACAGGGGCGCACATGGTAGATTTCAGTACCTTGCCGTTCGGTCCGCGGGAGGGGAGGTTCTGAAGGTTGATTGCATCTGACCCACCCCAACGAGTCGTATGGGCTGCGCAGTACCTAATGGGCACGGGGAGGGCGCCCCGCATTGCAATGTCTAAGAACCGCGCTGTACGGCTCTCCTCAAGTGTGGACTTCACCCCAAGGCGTGCGGCCACCATTGCTTGTATTCGGGGGTCCTCATGCTCCATCAGGGACTTCAGCCCTGCGTCGTTCTTGGCGAACGCGTGTATCTCTTTGCCTGTGCGTGGGCTTATCTTAGTGGGGGGCACTACCCCCAAGGACTGCAGGACCTTGGCAAACTTTGGTGCTGACATCAGGTCCTCTTTGGATACCCCGCACTCCACAAGCAGGGCTTCTTTTTGCTCCCGCAAGTTGTCGAGGTGGTCATACAGCTTTGCGGCATTAAGCTCCAGCACAGGTTCAATGAACATACGCAGGGTCATGTCGACTACCCGCAGCTCTTTCTTGGGGAACACCTTCATGAAGATGTTAAAAAGCTGGTAGGTTAATTCCACATCGTTGATGCAGTAATCCCCATACGATGCCAGTTCCCCTTCAGTAAAATCCTCAAGGTGCTTGCCCACTGCGTCTACTACTTCTGTGCCCTTCTCTCCAATCTCATACATCTGGGCGAGGTACTTCAGGGAGCCCCCCACCTCTGTGCCATGCAGCGCACGCGCTATGCACAGGGTATCCAAGTACGCTTTGGGGTGGATGTCGTATAGCCATCCTAATATGGCCCCATCGAACTGGGTGTTATGGGCCAGCAGGGCGCTGTGTTCCCAGTTGTAGTTGTTGTGCAGGTACGTCTTGATTGCCTCATGAGGGCCGCTTATCCATATGGCCTCCCCGCTGTTTACCTTCACAGACACCCCTATAGTTTGGAACTGCTCACTGCGGATGTACTGCTCAGTGGTGAGCAGTTCCAAACTGTACTCTTCATCATAGTAGGTTTCAAAATCAAGAGTGATTAGGTCCATGTTATACCCCCTCCTGTATCTTACGGTTCTTGCGCAGGACGGGGGGGCCACCTTGTTCATACACAGCCTTACCCATGGGGATGGGGGTTATCTCCCCACCTGCCTCTAGGAACCGGGCGGTAGCTTGGGCCATCGCGTGTTGGTGTTTGGCCCGCTGCTCGGGGGTCATATGGTCTATTCTTGTTGTGGTCATCACTGTACCTTTAAAATATGCTGTGGGTTGCTGGGACGACGGTCTCTAATACCATCAAAATATCTCGGATGTTCGCGTGCCATTCCCGCAGCGTAAACACTGCCACGTCCCCGGATTTCATCTCGGCTACGTACATACGCTGCATGGTTTTATTTGCTACGAACTCGGCTTCTTCTATCGCCCTCATAGGGTCGGTGAACGTGGCCATCACTCACTCCACTAGAGGCTACTACCTCTTTGATTTTGGGGTGGTCTAATATGGACTGCAGTAGCGTAACAATCAGGTCGATCTTCTCTACTACCGCTGCTGCGTCCTCTCCGGCTACTTCTAATGTTATTTTTGTTGTCTTCATTTCACACCGTGTATCTCTATCAATAGGTCGATGCAGTGTTTTGCCTTCTCCAAGTCCACTAATGGTTGCCCTTTCTTTTTCCACCGGGTGATGTACTTGACTACGTTCCCCTCTAGTAGGGACAGCCCGTTCTTCTCTGCATACACGGCGGGTTGTATTGCTAAATCTTTGTAGTGGTTCCCACCTGTTTGCCGCTCTAGTGCTGTTAGCTCTTTTTTCAACGTAGCAGGTTTCTGCATAATCATGCTCCTGTATGCTGGGTTATTAGGACCCACCCCTCAACTGCTCGGTATTGGGGTGGGGGTGTGCCACAAGGAAAGGGGACCAAACCCATGGCACAGTTCATAGTACTATAGTCCCTTTTTGTTTAGTAGTGCACTTCCCATGGGGCAGGTTTAAGTACTGTGCCCTGCCAAGTTTTGGTAAGAAGCGGTGGGGGCGACCTAGTGCATCCTCCATCTCCCTCACAAGCACCGCGATATGACCACGGGTCTGGTTGAGGCGCCGCATGCACGCGCTCTTTGACAGTCTTATGACAAACTCAGAGGGGCCTTTAACTGTATTCATGAAGGACAGCCCCGCACGTCCACACCGGTACTGTGTTAACAAGTGTTGCATCTCAGTCTGTGAGCTCTTCATCATCCCCTCCGGTTCGTCCACGTTGCTCCGTCTGCTCCAAGGCGTCCAAGGCGTACTGCGCGGCGTCCCCTGCACGCAGTCCCAGCTCTCTGGGGTCCATAAACGCTCGGGGCCCTGACAGCAGTCCCATCATCGCAAACGCAGTGAAGTACTCAATCTTTGATACCCCCACTGCAGTACATGCGCGGGCCAGTGGCATCGCGGCTTTGTATTTATTATCCATATCTTACTCCGTTGTTAGTGCTGTTCGTTAGAAGGTGGAGGGGTTAGTTTTTGTATTATCTGTTTCAAACGCTCGATCTCCTGTTCAAGCTGCGCGTCCTCCATCGCCGCTTCTGCTACTCATTCTATTTTCTCCAGTACGAGTTGCGTGATTGCCGCCAGCGCCCGCTCGGTGAACCACATCTCCAAATCATCCCCTGTCAGGCTTCTTATTTCGACCACGTCAAAAGTGGCCGGGTTGTACGGCTCGTTGTGTCCGTCCCCTGTGGCCGGGTAACCCTCGCACTCGCAGCTTAGTGGGATGCCACAGAATACTATGTCTACGGTACTCATTCTTGTGCTCCTGTTAATGCTACGATTGCTTCTATTTTAACCAGCTCACACATCATCGCTTCGTTGGCTTCGGTTAGTGCCTCTCGTATCGTCTCTATCTCATTTGCTTTCATACCCATTCCCCCGCATTAAGTATTTCAATCAGTTTCTGTTTTTGTGCTCCCCAAGCAGCGGCACTAGCAGCGTCCCAAGCAGCGGCACTAGCAGCGTCCCAAGCAGCGGCACTAGCAGCGGCACAAGCAGCGGCACTAGCAGCGTCCCAAGCAGCGGCACTAGCAGCGGCACTAGCAGCGGCACTAGCAGCGTCCCAAGCAGCGTACCAAGCAGCGGCACTAGCAGCGGCACTAGCAGCGTACCAAGCAGCGGCCAGCTCCTCGTCTGTTGCCAATCCATCTGAGTGACGCCAAGCCACATTAAGTGCGTTTTTGCTGTGATCGTCGGTCATTAAGTGCGCAACTTGCCTAGCGCACCAAACAGCGTATTTGCGCCATAAGCTGCTGTGCTCAGGCCGACATCGCAGTGCCCACAGTGCGTCACCAAGGCAATTTGTCTCAATAATGTCGGCTAGCGGAAACTGTGCTCCCATGTCTGGCCCTTTGGATGCTAAAACTGTGCGCCAACCGTCAACACATGGTGAATTAGCGTGGATTTCTTTTAGCGATACTGTTATTGCATTAGTG
>Ga0335396_10002763_pt1 | contig 20829 bp, 19 predicted proteins | sample FRY02_FD_205743 | JGI IMG/M metagenome (GOLD analysis project Ga0335396, IMG submission 205743) | Freshwater microbial communities from Lake Fryxell liftoff mats and glacier meltwater in Antarctica - FRY-02 (spades assembly) (version 2) | ecosystem: Environmental > Aquatic > Freshwater > Ice >... | reverse complement strand
CCTCCGGCACAAGGCGCACATCCGCAGCACCATTGTGCCCATGGTCAACCGCGACGAGGCGAACGGCGCGCTGCGCCTCAACGGCACTCACCAGAAGCAGCGCCTGATCGGAGAGCTCAACAACCTGCCGTATTTCACCGCGCAGGGCTACTCGCTGGGCCTCGCGTACGCGAGCAACCTTTCTGGCGACACGGTCGGCAGCGTGCTGATTGGCGGGATGCAGACCGTCATGAACGGGCACTTTGACATGCGCGCGGGGCAGCTGGTGCAGTGGTACTTCGACTTTGAGGGCGACATGTTCTACCACGAGGACCGGGCCGACCAGGACGACCGGATGATTGCGCAGGGCATGCGCAAGCCGTGCAGCGGCGCCGTGACCAACATGGGGGACATTGTCGAAAAGGCCGAGACGGAGGCCGAATACACGCGGTCGGAAAATGACAAGAATCGCGAGCGGTACAACAACCGCGAGCTCGGGGCCCTCGACGGCATCCCTCTCGGGGGGATGGACGAGCGCAAGAGCAAGATCGCCCTGCCCAAGCCGTACCTCCTGCGGAGCGACGGCTCGGACCACTACGCGGATCGCGTGCGCATCTTTGCCAAGTGCATCTCGGGCGGGCGCAAGCACGAGATGATTGACATCATGATGATGACGCAGAGCCTGTGAGCGCTGGTGGCACTGTAATCACCAGTCTGCCTGAGTGTGATAATTGCACCCAATCATTGTTGCCTTCTCGTCGAACCTGCCCCACACAGTAAAGGTGTCCGCCTTGGACACACTCGCGCGGATACGACCCATTAGTTCAGTTGTGTCGTCCCCGGAGTGTATCATGTATTTTTCCTGTGTGGTGAACAGGAATTCAGCGCAATCCTCACGGTTCTTGGCCCGCACGACGTAGAGGCCGTCGAGTACGAAGTTTGGAGTTCTTTCTGGGTCAGTCCAATATTCCACCACGTACAGCTTCATGCGACGCCGTTTTCTTTCAGCCGGTGTTGCGTGTGCTGTTGACATGTAGAGGGCCTGCGTCACTTGTTTAATAAAAAATTTCAACGCTGAGTTTTTGCTCGCTTTTGTTTTTTTCGAAGCTATCTGCGGTGTACGGCTGGCCTTGCGCGTTTAAGCACAGATGCGGCGTGAGGGCACGAGCTCAGGCAGCCGCAAGCGCAAGTGCCCGGAAAATGTGGAGGCCGTCGACGCCGGTGCGCCCTTGGCAGAAGTGGAGTGCGACGCGGCGACGCCGGGCGACGCCCTTACTGCAGACGAGAGCACCCTGGTGCGCATCAGTCGCGTTTTGGATTGGCACTCTCAGCACGACTGCATGGCCGCAGTGCCCGCCGTCAACACTTTTGACACCCGCACGCTGCTCGACAGCATTCCTTTTTGCAAGCTGCTGGCGAGCATTCGGCCGGCAGTGAAGGGCCAGGAGATTCCACTCGTGACGCGCGTGTACGAGGAGCAGTACATGCGGCAGTGCATAGGCACACACGAAGAGCCGTGCTGCATGGGCAAGCAGTGCGAGTGCATGATGATCAGCAAGGCGCACCCCTTTGTCGGCGTGAGGTTTGCGATTCCGAACACCGAGGCGGGCGCCAACGGCATGTGCGTGCTGTGTCTGCGCAAAATCACGACGCTGCTCTTTTACCGCACCATCCAGAAGGGCGTGCAGGTGCACACGCAGATCCAGCGGCACGGCAACATCTGCAATCAGGTCGGCGAGTACCATCCGAGTGTGATGCTCATATGCCCGCCGAACGGGCCGGTCGAGAGCATGCCGCTGCCTATTGTGGCGCACCAGCGCAATCGCTACGAGGTTGTGCAGGTGCACGGGGTGTGCTACCTCAAGCAGCTGCGGATTGGCATGCTGGATTTTCAGTAGGCCTCACCACACAAGCACCGCCGCGTGTGTACATACTGTTTCCCGACGGACGGTTTGACATGCAGCGGGTGGTGAGGCCGATTCCGCGCGACTGCCTGGGAAGCCTTGACAACGCCGAGGTGCGAGACATCATCAACGAATTGCACCGGCGGATGAACAACGGCGAAGACACCCAGGTTGAGATTGACCGCTACCTGCTCTACGTGTACCTTGCATGCAGCGGCTGTGCGATGCTGAAGCGCCTGCCGTGGTCGTGTTTCATCCTGCGCGCCGAGCACGTGCCAGGCCTGCGAAACATGCCCGATATTGGCAAGGAGATTCGCGAAATGCTCATGTTCATGCCGACCCAGAACTCGATCCACCGCGTTCTTCAGTACAGCATGCCCTACATCAAGCACAACCGCCTCAACTTTCCATTGTTCGAGGACATCACCCCGACCGACCTGACCTACATGATTCAGGTGGTCATGGCATGCTGTCTCGGAGTGCTGCGCGCGCACACCAAGCGGCCTGTCTTCGCGCTCAGGGTCAAGATATATGCCTTCTTTCACGAGTTGCTCGCGCGGGGCTCGAGCGCGGACCACTATGTGTTTTGCTTGTGCAACCTGTGCCTACTGCGCGTGGCGATGATTGAGTACTTCATCATCTTTATGCACAAGTTCATGCCAGCGGAGAAGGAAGTGCTGTGCCAGCGATTCGAGCTGAACAACACGACCGACGCGCTCTTCCACAGCTTCTGCCTCATATTCGACGTGTTCCGGCAGACTGCGCTGCAGGTGCCCGACCTGGACTTCGTCAACATCAACATGCGCGCCCACATTGCTATCGAAAAGTGCAATCGCGTCACTAAGGGCAAGAACCGGCCAGGCAGCAACGGCACTCTTTCCAGGCCTTTGCCTGTGACAGACGAGTTGCTGAGGTTGGCCATTCGCTCGTGTGTGTTTGCACACGCGAGTTACGCCATGTTGCAGCCCCAGGTGAATGGCCATGCGTGGCAGGACGTTCTCAAGATCCAGGACATACACCAAGTCGTGGCGACCACCAGTCTACCCGACAACATTCTGCGCATGCAGGCCAGGCACCTGGCGGAAATCAGCCTTGTCAACAGCAACTGCCTCACTCAAAGCACCATGCTCTATGTGTGTCTGCGCTGCGCCTGCTCCGCCGGTAAATTCGTGCTCAGCAAGAAGATGCGCGTCGACTCCAGTGGCCGCAGCTTTTGCTCCGAGTGCGACGACGACGCCTTCGTGCTGCGCGTGTGCACGTTGGGCCGCATTGTCAAGGTGCGAGCTCAATTCTTTTACTTCTGCAGCTTTTGCTGCAGCGTGCACGAGTGGCTTGCCACGGGTCACGAGTTCTGCAGCTGCAGCCGCACGCTGGTCAAAGACAACCCTCTGGCATGCAGCAAGTGCTGCATGTGCGATCGCTCTACATCGCTGTCGCCGTGGTCGGTGCTTGATGACGCCTCGGGGGTGCAGCGCGACTTGATGCTGTGCCCCAAGCACAGACCACTCGCGCATCAGGAGAGCTCGGTGTACAACATCCAGACGCTGCGCCTCGCGGTTCTACACAAGCTCAACCGTTACCGCACCTCGGCCCTCGAAATCACCAGCATATGAGGAGAATTCAATATATAAGGTGAACAGATAATGAAAGTACGCCCTGCCACGACCATGGAGGCCAACGCAGCGCAACGAACAATTTTGGTGTCGATGATTCTCGTAGAGGCAGATTTGTTGGATCGCCTCAAATCGGAATTCCCGTATAATCCTCCGGTAAACTTTGAGCTCACCGGTGACGTTTTCATGAGCTTTGGTTGCGATTGTCTCTGGAGGGGCGCCGAGTGGGACGGCACGTCTGCAAGAATCCTGTGCAATCTTTTCGCGAAACTGCGCAGGCATGTGCGATTTGTGCGTACTGTACAGAACCTCTGTGCGCAATTTGTGCGTGATGTAGAGACGTTCTGTCCCTCGTACCGGACTTAGTTTTGTCAATAAAACTGCTCTAACTATTCCGAAGCGTTTGCATTCCTGCACCAACCACCGTTTATGCTGTTCTCGCTGCTGCCTCTATTTAAACAAGACACTTGCGACAGCAATGCGCGGCGTGCTGTACGCTTACATGTTTCTGAGCGCGTTGTCTATACTAATCATGCGCAATGTGTACACTGTCATACAACCTGCGCTGATGGCTCTATATTACGTGTCGAACGCTGTTCTCATATGATGTGGCCGTCGAAATATTTTTTTCCAATCATTCCTGCTGCATGTGCCCATCTGCAACGGACCAGGATGACTCTTCCACACTGCGGCATGCAGTCCCCACTCTCGTTGGCCTCGGAGGCCGTGCCGCTTGATGCGGAGGCATTCACGGAGTCTGCAATTTTAATGTCTGTGGGGTCAGAGTCTGCACACACGGGGGAGAGAGAGTGTGCTCCCGAATCACCGGGTCTCGCCGCATCTCAGCCGCCCCCCTCTCGCTCGTGTCTGCCCCGGACAAGTGCCAGCGTCGCCCGGCGGCGCATACAAGACACTCTGGATTGGGAGAATTGCGACGAGGACTCTGGTCGCTTTCGCGCAGTGGCACAGCAGTTCGACGATGAGTTTGACAAGGAACAGCTGGAGGAGATCGAGATGGATCAGATGTCTGGGTCTTCGTCTGCGCTGTCCGAGTCTGCCTCGGACGACGACGACGAGTCATACGAGTCCTCTTTTGTCACCGACGGCAGCGGCAGTGGGGAGGAGGACAGCGAAGACGAGTGGACGCCGGTCAAGAGAACATGCATTCGCTCCGCAACGAGCGTGCAAGAGACCGAATTGTCTGAACAGACAGCCAGTGCGGCAGCGAGGGCGGAGTCCCCGTGCGACTGTAACTCTGTAAGTGCCGATGAGGCGTCAGCCGTCGACGTGCCCACGCACTGGATGCCCGAGTGCAACGCTGAGAGTCCTGAAGTGGCACACGATGACACACCAGAAGATGCGTGCCTTCAACTGCCAGCGGAGGAGTGCGACACGACGGAAAGTCCATGTCCACTCGCAGGGGAGCTCGACTCTCCTGCCGGCTTCTACAACCTGTGGGTGCTGTGAAGCGTTGTTTTGCGCACGTCATGCGAAGCCGTCAAAGGATATTCGCTGCCGCCCGCAGCTCGTAGGGAGCACAGAGCTCGCTGCCCGCCGTCCGTCGGCTAAATTGAGTGAAAACCCCCCCACACGCATCTTGGATGCTAATTGTGTCCCGGGCGTGTCTGGGTTCGCCGTGTGCATGGATGTCTCAGTCTGTGGATGAGGCATGGGCCCTGCCTTCGCAAGCTTTGGCATGGCGTTCAGGCTCTGTTGTACCAGGGAGAAGACCAAGAGCACTATGCTCACAAACAAGAGCAACACGAAGAAAGAGCGCTCATACTCGCAGCGAGGCATATTGGCGGTGACAATCTGCGTGATGGGGTCGAATTCGAAAAAGACCTGGCCAGTTTTGAACTGCGCGGTGTAATGCCGGCCTATGAACCCCAGCACGAGCATGTCTGTGATTCTAGGGTCGTTGTCCCGGACTACTATGCTAAGGCTGGCTGGATCCGCGCCGTCAATTGGCTCACCTACCGTCTCGCGCAAAGACACAATGGCGGTCGTTTCCCGCAAGAAGGTGCGCATCAGGCTCGAAGACATGCAGTTGGTCTTATCATAAGACACTTGCATGTCTGTGCGTATACGCATGAACGACTGCAGCGTGTTCAGCAAGGCGTCACAACTGATGCTTACCTGCACCTCTCGCGAGGCGTTGTTGTGCACCAAGGCCATAGATTCGGCCAAGAGGAGCATATAGAGACTCAAAGTGAAGACACGCCGCATTCGACTGAGACGCTGAGCTCTTTTATAGGCCTTTTTATGACAAAGAAAATAAATCGAACAAACCTGTATCGCACCCTCATGTCGTGAGAATCAGCCATGGACACGGTCGTGTCTTCTCGACACCTCGAGGTCCTGCTCTCTGCGTTCGCCAAAGGACACTCGTCCAATGCAGATGTTTTTGGCCGTGTTCTCGAACGCCTCAGTGAGCCGTCGACTGCGCAGCTTGAGCTCTTGAAGAGCTTGCAGATGCTCAGAGAGATGCGGGAGGCGATCCGCTCGGCGCTGGATTCATGCGAGCAGAAAGGGTTTTCCGCGCTGGCTGTCTTGTGCCGGAACATCATGCGAACTGTGCTGTGCGAGTTCTTGCCTGTGCAGCGGTGGGGAGTCTGTGCGGTCACGGGACACACTGTGAATCGTTTGCTGTTGATCACAATAGACGACAATGAACAGCAAATCGACTACAAATTTGCCGTGTTTGTGAGGAGTCTGTGGAACGTGAGCCACTTCGAAGTCATTGAAACCTTGCGGGCGGAGTGCAGCGAAGGCAGCGAAGGCAGTGAGGATAGCGCCTTGAGCGCTGAGTCGCTGTTGAAGTCGTATGCAGCTGCTTTTGCGCAAGTCAAGTCCACTCTTCGTCAGACGCTGGCGAAGTTGTGTAATCTCTCACACGCAGCAGAATCGCCAAACTTGCCAGATTGAGGCACACAAAGAGGATGCCGACTACGTATTCGATCAGGATGGCATGGTACACATTGCTGGCCATCGCAAAGATGCTGAAGAGCACACACAAGGCAATGTGCAAGCCCTCCACCGCGAAGTAGGACATTCGTCGCATCCGAGAATAGCGCAAGGTGTGTGTCGGAGACCGGTAGTACTGGTAGCTAATCATTCCGTGAAGTGTACAAAAGCCAGTGAGAAACACGAAAACACTGGCAATATGCAAATTATCATTGTTTGCGACGAACGCTCTGCTCTTGCGGTGGTCGAATGTTATAATGGAGCTCCATGCAGCTACAGTGACCACAGACAGCAGCATGAAAGCGGCATCGTACACATCGATGGCCGTGTGCTTCAGTTCATGAAACACCGCATAATGCTGCAGCGTGATGATGGACAAGACGGCGCCGATGACGTGTGGCAGCGTCTGCCACCAGGAGGTGCTGTGTTGGCAGACCATCAACTTTTCGCTGATGTATTCCATGCCTGCAATGCTGAACTCGTAGTTCGGGAGCAGGGAGGTATGTCCCTCACAGAAGTCCAACAGTAGCAATAGCGCCAGCGCGATAAACACGACGTGCGCTGCCGTGTATATCCGGACCGATTCGACGTCCATTGCTCGTCGTGAGAGGCTCGCATATACTTTTGAAAGACCTAAACTGACTGTACGCATCAGCATGCCGTCCATTGTGCAAATGCGGAAACGCACCTACACCCCGCTTTCCGGGCGCGCCGGCCTGACCGATGTGCTGGTGGAGGACATTGACGCCTTTTACGCACAACTGCCGCCTTCCAACGCAGGGAGGGACGCAACTGGCGGCTCGCACTGCGCAACACTCGGCGTGGCGAAATGCGACGCACGTGAGGGGGCATCCAGTGACCCGATTCCGAAGTCGTCGGTGCATAATCTCGTCGGCACCTCGATGGTGGAGAAGCGCTTCCGCATTCTGGACTTGCGCATCATCAGCCGCCTGCTGCCAAACTGTGTCTATGACCAGCAGAAGTTTGCGGCCATCACTATTCGCATCCACAGGCCGAGCTGCACTGTGCTCCTGTTTACGAGCGGGAAAATGGTGCTGACAGGTTGCCGCAGCTACATCCAGTGTGTGCTGGCAGCGCACGAGGTCGTGCGCCTGCTTCGCACTGCCTCGCCGGGGTACCACTTCCGCCTGCGCAACGTGAAGATCCAGAACATAGTGGGCAACGTCGACTTGGGTCTCAAGGACCGGGTGCTGGATCTCGAGCGCTTCCACGCGGATCAGAGCATCTTTTCAACCTATCAGCGCAACATGTTTCCTGGGCTCATTTACAGGCCCGACAACAGTCCCGTGGTGCTGCTCATGTTTTCGTCAGGCAAAATCGTCATCACCGGCGGCAAGTCTGTTTCCGACGTTGGCGACGGCTGGCAGGCCTTGTGGCCGATAGTGCAGCGCTACATCACAGCCCGACCCGATGCTGCCCGCTACAGTCTCACGCTTTCGGAACCCTGAAGTCCAGCGCCATGCTTGGCACAGCGACATGCTTCGTGGCCTCAGTGCACTGCTTGCGGCTTTGCGGTTCGAGCAGCCGGTGCAGGGCGCTGGGCGTCGTGATCTGCGAGTCAATCGTGGGGCCCAGCACGCCCGCTTGCTGCAGGATCTCAGTCACGAGCTTGCTGCAAAAGGTGTGTTGCGCGCTCGCAGACGGACGAGCCCACAGGAAGCACGACGTCATCTGCAGAGAGCTGAAGCCGAGTGCCCGGGATTGCAGGTGTTCGGCGTGTCCACTCGCGAGCGTGTGCTGCAAATCGCTGCAGGGAACGTGCAGACACACATAGTTTGGGGAATCAAAGGTGCGCGCGCGCAAAAGCACTTTGCTGCCCATATAAATAGAACACGCTCGGTCGTCTGCAAACTGCACTTCGACGTGGCAAAACGGACTGTCCAGCCTTGACACCAGCTTATTGACGAACCCCTCCGTGTCTAATGTTGGGTCGTAAAACCAGACACGCAATGTTTTCATTTGCACAGCGCCTTGCGCGTTTTTATATAATAAATGACATAACTGTGCGAACTTGCGCGTTGTGCGCACATCTTACGACTCTAGCGCTGAGCCCTTGTCTGAAGAAAGGACGACAGATCGCCGCGGCTGACGTTGGTCGCGACGCGCCCTTGCGACGGAGCCTGGCTCATCAAGATAGTGTTCTGCAGAGCATCAATCTGGCTTTGCAAGTTCTGCAGCTGCGCCTGTGCCGGAATAGCCGCATGCGCCTGCATGGATTGTGCAGATTGCATAGACTGCAAGGATTGCGCTGACTGGCTCTGTTGAGCCCGCATGGCCTCTGCGCCTTGTCTCTGCTGCGCAGCTTCCGACCGCAGCGAGCGAATCTCTTCCTTGTGGTTATGCAAGCCTGCGCTCAGGGTGCTGTTGTTGGTCTGCATTCCCGACTGCACGTTACGCAGCTGACCCCTTTGCTCCTCCAAAGTGGAATTCATGTTAGCGTTGTGCGACTGCATGTCCTGCTTGAGCGAACGGATCTGCGTCTGGTGGTTCGTAAGGCCAGAGTCCATTTCAATCAGCTGTCTTTGCGTGCTGGCAATGAGCTGCTTCGAAGCGGCCAATGCCTCTTCGTGTGCCGAGCGGATGTCAGCGTTGGCGGTATACTCGCTGCGCAAGGCCCGAATCTCATTGCGGTGGTTCTGCAGACCGGCGTCGACGGCATACAGTTGCTTATTAATCGCGCTCGAAGCTCGCGTCTGCGTGTTGTACTCGTCGCGGAGAGCCCCCATACTCGACAAACACTCCTCCTGCAGCTGCAAGCTGTCGGCGCGATGCTCTGCCACGTCGGTTTCGTAACTCAGCATGCGCTCCTGGGTTTCCGAGAGCTGCTCGTTGTGAAGGCGCGTCATGGCGTGCGAGGATTCAATCTCAGACTTTTGGTTACGCAGACCCTCATCCATGAGGTTGAGACACTCGGCGTGATCTGTCGAGACGCCAAGCACATACGACATGTCGGTCTCGAGCGCTTCGATTTTGCGCTGTGTCTCGCGCAGAATATCAGCGTGATGGCGCAGGCCCGCGTCCATTTGCATGTTGTTTTCGGTTTCCAACGATTTGAAGGAGGCCTGCAGTGGAGCTGGCTGAAGCACAGGCGCCTGATTCACAATCGGCTGGGGGTCGGCTCGGCTCTGCTCTCCCGCCACTGCGTCAAACTTCAGCTCCTTCTGGAGGGCGTCGATGCGATGCTTCATTACCTCGAGCTGGCGCGCAATGTGCGGAGGCACTGCCTCGGACACAAAGGGCGCGAGGGGCGCAGCTTCGGCCTCGAGGACGGGCTTGCCGCACAACTCGCTGGCGATGCGCGACGCGACATTTGCAATCTGTTCATTCGAGAGAAAGACAGGCGCGTTGGGGCTTGCCACGCTCGCAAGGGATGCTGCAATCTTGGCCGGCTGAATCTGCATGTTCACAGTGTGTCCGTTGTTGTCGAGATTCACCTTGTACTCGCTGCCCGTCGTCATGAAATCCGACTGCTTGTTCGCGAGCATGCTGGAGAAGTTGAGACCAGGGCGGTAATCGATGATTGCAGAATTGCTGAAATCGTGCGCCATGTAAGGCATGACGGGCTCTCTCGGCACGCTGCTGACACGGGTGCCACTTGTCATAGCCTTTGTTGCAAACGACATTGTCAGTCCAGTCATTGTTGTTAAATATCAAAAATGTCACACATTGACACGGTCTCGCGACAGCGTTTCCTCGAGCAAGAAAATCCACACTAGCGCGCCGAACAACATCAGGCTATACATCACGACAATGTAGAGTGTGCTTGTTGCGGCTGTGACTGGCATTGCCTGCCTGTGCACCGGACATTTATACTCCTCGCGCCCCCCAGCACTTAAACGGGCTTCAGTGTGAGACATACCTCAGAAGCGGTCCTCTCTTCTTCCGCGAAACCACACTGCAGGAAGCAGTTTACTATGCTGTCCTCGTGCGACGCCGCGTGCAGCGGAACGCGGACACGCGCCGTCTGGCCCGAGAGCTCGCTCATGAATAGTTCCAACATCTCTCGAGCCGTGGTATTGTGTGCCCTCATGTCGGAGCCATGTGATGTGTACACGCCAAGCACTGTCGACGTGTTGTCGCTAACCAGGACAGGAAGAACGCCTACTATCTTGCCCCTATACTGCTGAACCACCCCATACGTTGCCTCTTTCATGTGCCGACAAGCGCACGAGCTGCTGCGTTCGAGCACAACCTGCAGACTCGCTGGCTGTAGAACACACAACAACGCAACATTGGTCTTGTACAAGTACATTGCACCGCACACCTACACGTGTATATACGAGGCGAGGCACTCGAGTCAATGCTTGCACACGGAATTTTATTCAAACAAGTTTGTAACATAGCTTTTCTGCTTCTGGTGTTTGCGCCCATTGTGCCAGCGCTGCTGCCACGGCCGCCCTCTGCACCCTCCTTCTACACAGAATTTGAAGTGAGTGCACCTGCGAACTCAACGCTCATTGACGATATCTTGCGTTTTGTCGAACAACTTTGCGAGGCAATGCCCGTCTTGTCTTGCGCTCCTACTCACAACGTGACTGTCACACCAACACATAGCTAGTCCCACTGAATGGCTGTGCGCTTCTTATGGCCAGTCACGCCCTTGCGCTCCGGCCTGAAGCGTAGACGCATCTGGTGGCGCAAAGGCCCCGGTGACTGCGCGCTCTCGACGCCGTGCTCAAAGTAAGCGAACACAGTGTCGAAGGGTGCATCATGCAGCGCCAGGTACAGATCGAGCGAATGTCCGCCCTGCACCGCCTTCTCGTCCGTGACGAAGTGCGCCGAGAGCGTCTCCTCTTCGACAGACTTGTCCTCTACCAGTTTGAGCGCCCAATACACACAGCACTTGTCGGGAGTGGCCATCGGCATACCCGGGCAAGTCCACAGCACTGTGCCGTTGGCCGTCACCTTGCACTTCACAGTTTCTTCGTCCGTGCACGGAATGTCCCACGATTCCTGACCAGTGGGCCATTCTGTGAGCCCGTTGATGGAGTGCATCCACAACATGTAGTTCCAATCCACCGCCATGCTCGCTACAGAGAGCGAGTGCCTCGCGGGGTCGGAAGTGGGCCTCTCGTCCCTCATGACCAGCAGCCGCACTGCCTTTGTGGCGATGGCTACATTTACGAGCTTGAGCGCCAGTCCCCTTTCCACGCCAAATACAGCCTCGAGTTGCGCCCACGAAAAGAAGACTTCGGGAAGCGAAGGAGCGATGTTGCACATGACAAGGCTGTCGGATTCACAATCAGTCGTGGCGTGCGCATTCACGTCGGGAACGCATCCGAACACCTTGATGTCGTCCTTGGCAGCCATATTGCATATCGTTGGCTGCGCCTTGCTGCGCAGTAGAACACCGTGGCTCTGCTCCTCACTCTGCGGCACGCCTGAAAACACAGAGAGCATTACAGACCCCGGCATCTGCTTGCCCTTCTTGAGCTTGAGGCCGTAGCCCTTGGACGCCTGCACCACGTTGTTGGAGCCGAGCACGAGCGCGAGCGTGCTCTTCGCGGGCAGTATGTCCGCGGCTTCGTGCTCACCTGAAGTGTCCGTGGACAGCACTGGGTTCCCTCCCATAAAGTTCTCCTGGCGCATGAAGAAGGACAAGCACGTCCCTGCCACGATCACCGTCGTGGCGTCGACGAGGTCGTCACAGCCTGCCACCGTCATCTGCGAGACGCGCTCGCCGCGGTCCTTGTTCGTCGCGCCCTTCTCAAACGGAAAGAAGCGCGTGTTGCCGGACTCGTCGACGTCGTAGAGCACTTTCGACTCGACCTTGGCCGCGCCGCTCTTCTTGGCTGCCGCGTACGGCACGCTCGAGAAACCCGGCGGGCCCACCGCAAGTACACACACATTGAGGACAACAAAGTCGCGCCCTGAACTCATCTCCGCAAACTTGTCCGCCGTGAGCGGCACGTCGCTCAGCGTGAGCACCAGGAGCTCCACGTCCGGCTGTCGCAGATTCAGCGTCTTTCCCGGACGCCACGAATGATGAATCACCGACAGCAGGCTCGACCAGTCGCGAAAATTGCCAGCGGAATGCACTTTGCTGGGCAGTGCGGGAGCCTTGTCCGAGCTAGAGCCGGCCGTCTGAGGAGAAGCATTGTTGTCATCTTCGTCCGATGCGTCGCGGGGGTCGTCGGGGGAGGGGGCCTTGGCAACAGCCGTGAGCATGCTCGGTGTCTGAGGATCAGAGAGAAGGATACGAGAGATCAAGATCGATTTGCGTGTATTTGTGGACCTGTAAATTGAAATGCATTTTCGTCCAAAAAATGCATTTATTTTTATTTAAGGTTCGTGGGTCTGTCGTCACGTGTGCTGAGTTCGCGCACATGTCTGCCCGCGCTAAAAGCCCCGCACGAGGGCCGAGCTCCAACGTCGACCGTGCCACCAAAAACTATTCCGCGCTAAAAAAAATAAAAAGAGTACTCACCGTGCTCCTGCCGTTGTTGGTCTTGCATGGTGAAGATTTTCCCACATTATTTGCTGAGTGGATTTCGTCGGTTAAAGAACATATCCGTGACCTGTCCATGGCTGAACGCACTGAGTTGTTCAAGAGCGATCGGGACCTGACGGATGATGTGGGCCGGTTGTGCCTGGACGCCATCGACATTGTGAGTGATGATTGGACTGTCGTCAAGAATTTGAACGGAGATCACCATAAGTCCATCAAGACATTTTTGACCGCATGGCTTCTTACTCCTTGCATTCAGGAATTCGCTGGCATCATGCACGAAAACACCGTGGACATTTTCACCACCTTCGTCATCAAGTGTGAAGATTGGAAGAGTGCCGGGGAGATTCTGTTGGGACAGGAACTAAACGTCAAACCTCTGGCAATGGTGGTCCTGCTGTATGACGGTGTACAGGAAGTTGTAAAAGCTCCCGAAACCATGTTGAAGCGAATTCTGAAAGAAGGTGTGAAACGCGTGGAGACATATTGCACAAAAAAAGTCGGAGGAGGTAGCGCAAAAACAGCAGCGGATGGGTCTGACTCTCCTGCCCATGTCGAGAAGGCACGCGACACGTACAATAGTATGGGTTGGTGGTGGCGCCAGAGTTGGAGGTGGATGCAAACCTTGTATTTTGTTTCGAATGTCCTCGATATCATTAGTATATGGTCTATGGATTTGAATGTGAAGTGCGAGGAAACGTACAAGGAAAATTTTGAAAAGAATCGGAATAAATTAGGAGGGGATGCGCAATATGACATATTGTGTTACGCCGTGGTCATGGTAATGTGGCACAAGATCGCCAATGCTTGCAAGCCATTGGAAGATGCTGTTGACTATACATGCTACTTGTTTCTCGTTGTTGCTGGTACTACTGTCTACATTTCCGAAGGCATCCCTCGAATCCGCTGCGGTGTAAGTGCAAGCATGCAACACGAGACAAAATCGTTCATACCAACATGGGCCTGGCTAATCGTCGCATTATACATCACAGAGGTGGTGTTTATGGGTCTCAATACGTTGTATGTGTCACAGTGTGTCAAAACGCGACAAGCTGCAACGCACACGGCATATTTTGTGAAATTGTGTGGTTGTTACGTACTTCTCAATTTTATGTCACGAAGTACTGATCACAATCCGATTGTGCGATGTGTTATCATTTTACTATTGTTGTCACATTTTTTGGAAACGTTTAATGTCGAAACGCATGTCGATAATCCAAATATTACCTCATGGTTATCGCTAATAGCCGTTCGTGCCATGAATGCTTTGCTTGTTTTGGTCGAAATGGGGGCCATCGGGCCGCTACAATCTTCTGATCCACAACATCTGAAAAGTTTTTACGAGTTGCTGGGTGCATTCCACTCAGATATGGCGATTTTTATGTTGCTGTACGCCAGTATGGATAACATACTTCCAAAGTACCGTTGAATAGTATTATAATAAAGAATGTGTATCACTGTTCTGAATCATGCTTATTAAATAATTCTGTGTATCTGTAAGAAGTCCAGGGTCACAATGTTCAAAGATTATATTGTGACATATTTTCAGGATAAAATGCCGGTGAATGCCAAATGTGACGGTAAGCGCTACTGTTTTATCATAATTATTCTGCTTGTTTGTATGTTCAGTGTTCAAAATAGTCGTAAGATATTCTACTTTTTTCGTCGTAACCGACTTACTGTTTGCGAGCACATGCAAAATTGCATCCAGTAATACTTTTATCGGCTCCCTCGAATATAGTTGCATGGTATCTTCGCAAAATGTATACTGATACGGTTTAGGCTTTTTGTAATCAACGTCGTATGTCCTGGCTATTGTATTATAATCTACAGGAATAGAAATTTTCATTCGTACTGTCTCTTTTGCTATGTATTGCTCCATGGACTGTATGAATGAATTCTTGAGAATTAGATTGACAAGGGGATTATTGATTCGAGACACCAGTGTTTGATGTTTGTTGAGAGGACCGGCAAGTCTCAAATCCATTGCGCACTTTGATTTTTCCAAACAAAAGATTGCATATTTGACTGCGGTACTTTTTTTGCATTTGTACTGTGCAATACACACTCCGTGTAGAATGTCCTTGGTGTCACACATGCTGTCGATGTTGAATATGATACTATTGTCGATACAGATAAATGTGTTCTGGAAAAGTTTATAAATTTCATTGTCAATTTCATTTTCAATTTCATTGTCAATGTCTCTTGACGTCGCAATTTGAAATGCGAACATTCTCATCAAACTTATTCTGAGCTGCAAAAGATCGTGACATTTTGAATCAAAGTCGCGATGTGTTGGTGTACTTTGCAATGCGTCATGCCATTGTTCCCAGCTTACATATGCTGTCGTTGTGTATATCAGTGTATCATGAATGTCCTTCAATGTCGGGGGAATATGATCAAAAATACGTTCAAATTTTTCCATGAAATCATTATTGGCATAACATACACCCTCGTCGAGGATTATTGAATTGATAACATCCTCGCGAGTAATTTGAGCGCCCACGCGGAATTGAATTTGTAATGATTCGGATATATCTTTAGGATTTATCGTCATGTCTTGAATCAATAATGATTTGTCATGCAAACACAAAATTTGTTGTATCTCCATTTTGTATATTTGGTATTCAAGTAGATATTTGTCAAGGACTTCTAATATAACCATGTACTTATCGAAATTTTTATAAACCTTATTTTGATATAATGTCAATGAATTGATAAACAAGCTGAAATATAGACACTGATCTTTTTCATTCGACTGATATTCCTCCAGAATGTTACTGGTGATACACCAATTATAGAGGCTTGACTGTGGGATGTGTTTGAAAATCAAACACAGTAATATATTCTTGTGGTCTTTAGGCGTAAATTCGTAAACTCTTTTGTCAGTATCAAATCTTTCCATCTTTTTGTTGACAGTTACGTGTACAAATTTAAATCTATCACAGTCAAGAGGTATAGTTGCAATCCAGTTCAGCGGCGCTTTACCAACCACCGCATGCTGTGCTAAAAAATCCTGGCGACTAAACTTGATATATTCCTGGTACTTTTGATTTGCCACTGTGATTCGAATATTGTGCAAATTACTTCTGTCGATGTCAAAATCCACATTAACCATCATACGCGTCATTTCTGTTATTTCATATTGTAGATCGTACATGTTATAAATGCATTCCTGATTGCCATTTTGTATCGTTGTGAGTAAATCGTTGGTCGTCATTTTTTTCACATCTTCCAAGAATGCTGCATTTAAAACTAATGGCTTCAAGACTTTGAATGATTTGAGTGGCTTGCCAGGACGAACAAGATCTGTGAATACCTTCCTGGGTAGTACACCATTATACTTGTATTTTGCCTCTTGTTTCTTCGACACTGTCAATCTTTTCGTGTTGCTAGTGATACTGTTCCTGCTGCTGTGTAGTGGCCCACTGGAGTACAGTGGTCCTGTCGCTGCTACACTGGTCGACCAGAACCAGCCATGCTCACTGGAGTCCACTCCAGTCACCACGAGTGGCTGGCCGCCAGACACACACGTTGACATGATTTTATTATTGTCATACCTCATATATACATTTGAGCTCAGTAGATTCTCGGCAAGCCGCCTTACGGGGTCCTCGGGAGTGCATTATTTGCACTCTTTTTGTTCTTGGACGACACTCGATTCACCTTGATGACGGCAGGACCTGACTGTGTTTCGAGAGCAATCATATTTGCGTTGAGACTTTGCATCGACGCCACGGCCGTCGTCGCGCCACTCACGATTGACGGGTCTGTCACGGAGACCTCAATGCATGGCGCCGTGACCATTGGCGCAACTACATGCGAGGTATTACTGGCTGGGGGTCCCATGTGGCGAGTTGTCTCTGTTGCTGCAAGAGAAGGACGAGCTGCAAGAAGAGTGCTGGCAGAGGAAGCAGATACTGGAGGGTTGGTGACCATGCCTCTCTGTGCGAGGACATTACAGACACTTGTGAAATTGGGGACCGCGTGCAGCACCCTGGCTGTCGCCCCGGTCTGCATGCGCCCTGGATCCTCATGGAGGAGCGGTCGCTCATGTGCTGCCTTCAACCCACTCGCTCCTGGCGCTGGTATCGCGGTTGCAAATTTCCACGGCACGCCCAATTTGAAGGGGCCCTGGTTTTCCACATACTGTGGCATGTGTGTAGGCACAATCTCTTTTTCTTGCGCACGAAACATCTCGGAAAAAGAGCGCTTCACGCCGCTCACCGTGTCGCCGTGCCCAGTCGGGGACTCGCCGTGCCTGGCGTGAGACGCTTTGCCTGACATTTGGCCGGGTGCAGCAGCAAACAAAGGAGAGTCTTGGGTGTTGAGCGGCTGGCACTGGTTCCACACTGGCGCAAAGGTCACTTGCAGCAGTTGGCCCCGCAGAAAGGAGGTGTCGTGGAATATGTTGGTGGCGTCGGCTTCGAAGCTGGCGCGGTGCTGGAAACACTGGCCGATGCGCCAGTACCCGTTGATGCGGTAGTCGTAGGCCCACGGCGCGTCGCCGAGCGGCGTCTCGGGTCTTGCCATATTGAATGTGTCGGGAATGAGCTGCCAACAACTCTGAGGCTTTACAAACGTCTGTCGCACGACGCCCTTGTAGTAGTGGTTGAGCGTGTAGCTGTGCGTCGGCAACCACGCGAGCTTAAAGATGAGCTGGTCGCCCGCCGAAATGTCGACATTACGCCAGAGGTTGACCAGGTCGCGGTTCTGGCCGTCCACCGTGAGCGTCGTGACGTGATTGGCGGCGGCCTGCACCGGCGCGAGCCCCGTCTCGTGCTGGCCGCCCTGCTTCTCGGACCCGGCGCAGATCCCGAAGGGGACCATGCGTGTGCTGATGAGCTTGAGCATTTCTGCGCGCTGGTGCCCGCGCTTGTAGCGGTAGCCCAGGTCTCTCGCCAGCACGGCCCACGTGGCAGTCTGCGGCGTGTCCTTGGTGAGGCGCTGCAGGCCCGCGAGCAAGTAGTTGACCGTGGAAATGTTGATGAAGGCTGTGTGGCTGGGAATCTGCAGGTTGGCAATTGACGCGTCGCGCATCGCGTGGTTGTCAAAGAGCTGCCCCTGCACGCGCGTGCTCTGCAGGATGAAGGCGATGTCGCCCTGGTCGACGCCGTGCGACACCGCGACGCACGACTGCGAGTTGTCGATGTCGGCGTACGGGAGGTAGAGCTTGGGGATGATCTTCTGGATGCGGTGCGGAATTTGCTGGTAGTTGCGGTCTGCGCCCATGCGACCCTGCCCGTATGCATACGGCGCGATGCCCGAGAGCAGCTCCGAATTGAAATTGATCTTGCCGTCTGGGTCGCCGTTGATGCCAGCCGGGCCCGACAGACTCGTGGGCAGCGGGCCGCCCCCATTGATATTGGCGTCGGAAAAGCGGATATTGGACCCCAACTGAGCAAAGAAGTCAGACATTGTTCTGTGTGCTTTGCGGCTTTTATACATGTGCGCATTGGAAAAGCAAGACACGACGCATATTTAAACTGCTGAGGCGGTCCGACAATGGCAGTGTGCCACGTCTCAGTGGTGGAGAGTCTTTCCGACAGCTGGCTGCGTGTTCTAGGCATGGTGCGAGGCCGGCGCCCCGACGACGAGATGCGCCGCGCCACAATGATGCTCACAAAGTCCATCGAGGCCACGACCGCCATTGAACTGAGTATCGGGGCGGAGCTCGCCGGCCTCTCGTGCCGCGCGCGCACGCTGCGAAACAAGCACGTCAAGGCCGACCTCGTCGCGCTGCTCACGAGCAGCAAGCACAAGCGCCTGCGGCTGCAGCAGACCGTGCGCAAACGCCTCGCGCTCGAACAGCACCTCGAGACGCTACAGAGCACGCTTCTCAACCAGCAGGTCATGAGCTCGGTCAAGCACACTTCTGAGGTGCTCAAGTCCATGGGACTCGATCGACAGCTCTCGTGCGTCGAGGAAATGAACCTCGACATGCACGAAACCCTTGCAGACGTGGGCGCCATACAGGACGGGCTGGCGTCAGGTGGTCTTTTCCCCATCGAAGAGGACATAGACTTTGAGTCGGAAATGGAGTTGCTCCTCCAGCTTGACCCCTTCTATGCCGAGCAGGCGCACGCCACCGCTCTGCTGGCGGTCAAGGCCACACCGCCCATAAGCGCATCGCCCCCTGTGCTCAACCACATGGGACAGGAGCCGGCTTTCGCCGACGCAGCATCCGCGGAGCCAAAACAGACAGACCCAAAACTAGCGGAGCCAGGCTCTGCGATTGCGCAGGCTGGTCCTGTGCACATAGTGGGCAATGCTCCGAGCGCGTCACATGCTGCCGTCTTGAAGGATGCAGCTGTCCTGAGCGAAGAGGTTGCGTAGAGACCGACAGAAGGCCAAACGGAAAAAAAAGTGATCAGCAAACGCTCCTATTGCGAGTCAGTCAGCGCCTCTCACTCAAGCATGAAGACCACGCCCGTGCTGCCCAAGCAGCTGCAATTTATGCTCAAACAGGTTGCCATTCCCATCCCCAAGCACGTCGACTGCCTGCACATCCGGGCCATGTCGCAAATGACTGAGTACCTCAAAATTGTTGTTATGCGCACCGGCCACGAGTCCGACGAGGGCGACCAGGCGTACGATTTGACCGAACTGCTGGGATTCATACACTCTCAAGAAAATCACGACGAGACCGGATGAGGGCGCGACGAATGAGGCAAATACGCATTAGAACCACAGACGGCGTTCCAGTTAAGGTGTCAACGGTATTTACGAGTCTCTGTTCCTGTGCCAATGCAATTTAAGGTACCTGCAGCAGAGAACCTGAATGGCAAGGGAATGTATAAAAAGGTGCAGTCATGGAAGTATTCGGTCACCCGCATACAAACCGTGAGCGTGCTGGCCCTCATTCTGGTGTTTATTAGCGCGTGTTTTTCGTTTACAAACGTCATCAACGAAAACTCAGTTCTCTTCGATCAGCTCCATGGATTGCCCCTGGTCTCAGACGATATCCCGCCCCCCACACGGTACTGGACAATGGACTGGATCATGGCTCCCATGCGCGTATATTCCGCAACAGGCCCGACGTGGGTCCAGACGGTAGTGGCTCGCAACATGTGCTTGGATGATGAAGGCGCGTGTAATCCTCTCTCATGGCAATTGGACACAGCCTGTGTAAAAAATCCCAGTCCTATAAATGGCAGCGACCTGTTTGTGCCGATCGATGTCGTGAATGAGCAATCGTATTTTTACAAGAACACAAAAACTAAGTTCCGTCGCTTACAACCGCTATTCACCTGCATGTCTGAAAAGATAGGGCTGGTCAATCTCATTGTCAACAACCAGCATTCGTACAGTATTGGCTCCACGCACTCGGTGCACGTTTTGGCAACGGGCGTGTTTGTCATTTTGTGTATCATACTGTTCTCGATGCTGCTCGGTGCCGTGGACACAAAGGAAAAGCCCGATCACGACAACAGGCAGCGACGGATTTTTATCGGCCTGTTTGTTTTGACCTACGTCCTGATCTCCTACTACGTTTCAGATGATCAAGCTGTCAACAACGACCAAGACCAGCACCGTGCCATAGCATTGGCGTCGTATGCGTACACTACATTCTACATTGTCATGGCACTTTTAATTTTCAACCAGAATAGTGTGTTCGATGATCACAAAAGAGAGACAACGCGAATCCAACAGGAAAAGATCGACAAGAAAGTGGGTTCACAGCAACAAAATCCATCCGGTGTGATGCTTGCATACCCAAATGGACACGAAGCAATGGAAGAAACAAAGTCAGCGCAAAGTATGGCAACTCGACCAGTCACGCTCAGTGTCAAGGGCTTTGTCCGCGAGCCGTGGCATTTCGACGACAGGATCAAGAACACGTGGTTTGAACGCCCAGCATGCTGCCCCGTGTTGAGTCAGGTTGATTTGGACATTTGCG
>Ga0335396_10002761_pt1 | contig 20832 bp, 18 predicted proteins | sample FRY02_FD_205743 | JGI IMG/M metagenome (GOLD analysis project Ga0335396, IMG submission 205743) | Freshwater microbial communities from Lake Fryxell liftoff mats and glacier meltwater in Antarctica - FRY-02 (spades assembly) (version 2) | ecosystem: Environmental > Aquatic > Freshwater > Ice >... | reverse complement strand
AAAGGAGAAGTTTGCACTTCACCTCAAAGAATCAGAATTTAGATTTAACTGTAGATTACAAAAAGAAAATATGTATAATAAGTTACTAAAAATGTGTAGGAAATTTACTCAACTAGTCTAGACCCATGTATTTTTTACAGGATTTTTTTTGCTCGTACACGATTTTTTGATCATTGTGGCAAAACCACAACCATTGATCTTCCCGAAAATACCTCTCGATGTATCATTGATCAGCACACATATACTTATGAAGCTTTATGTAAAACTTCCGATATATTTAAACTCGAGATCAATTCACCTTACAAACATAAAAAATTAATTCAGGCTTGGATGCAGCACAATAAACAAGAAAATAATGATCAGATTCTTGAGTGTTAAAATTAGTTTCTTATTATCAACCTCAAATTCTTCTTACCCTTTTGCATCAAGATCACATCTCCGATCCAATCACTGGACTCAATCACACGAGCGATATCAGTAACTACTTGTTCATTGAGCGAGATACCTGATTGTTGCATGAGTTTCTTAGCTGCTCCGCGAGACTCGGCAAGTCATGAGTTGACTACCACATCCAAGATACTATCTCCATCATGTGCTTGTATTCCTCCGATCTGCGAGACGATGGAAGATATCAATCACCCTCACCCAGCCTCTCCCATAGGAGAGGAGTTCAACTGTTCCAGCTTATCATCTGCAAACATAAACTCCGTAACTGCTTGAGCTTGTTGTGCTGCGTCAGTCCCACGGATGATTTGGACGACACGATATGCGAGCGTCTTCTGACCAAATCTGAGTTCTGGTTGCTGTGAGTGTTTGGTCACGAGCATCGAGATCTCTGACTCCTCCATCAAAGTAAACAGTTTTAAAAATCTACTCACATCATCATCGCTCACATTGAGAAAGTACTGATAGAGCTCGTAATGACTTGTTTTGCTTGCGTCTAATCGAAGTGCGTTCCCCTCTGATTTTCAGAATTTACGTCCACTACTATCCAAGATCAAGGGACAAGTCAGACCATACGCTTCTCCATCCAACTTCTTACGAATCAGCTCAATACCTGCAGTCACGTTACCCCGCTGATCAGAGCCAGAGATCTGAAGTTTGCAGCCTTGCTCATAGAGTTTGACAAAATCATATCCTTGGATCAGCATATAGCTAAACTCTGTGTAACTGATTGATTTATCAGGATCTTCAATACGTTTTTTGACCGTGTCACGAGACATCATACTGTTGACCGTCATATACTTGCCGACATCTCTCAGGAAACTGAGGAAACTCATCTGCGTGTAGAAATCAGCATTATTGACTACTTCATCCAGAGGTAGGGTCTCGCCGATTACTTCTTGAATATTATTGAGAATCTGACTGATTTGAAGTTGGATCGAGCTGATATTATGAGCAAGCACTTCTTCGCCGAGGAAGTTTCTTTCTGAATCTTTACCACCTGGATCTCCAATCATACCTGTCGCCCCGCCAATTAGTGGAATACAAGTATTGCCGCGACGCATCAGATGGATCGCATTCATAAAATTGATAAAATTACCAAGATGTAAACTATCCGCTGTTGGATCCATCCCAAAATAGAATTTCTGTCAGCCTTGATCATAGAGCTCAAATAACTTCTCATCAGTAAACTGATATAATAATCATCTTGTTTCAAGTTCGGTTTTGAGTGGAAGCATTATACATTATAAATTTATAAAGATAGTATCACGTATACTAATAATATATTCTGTATCAAGAAATAAATCAAAAGTCAATCATTGCTATCTTGACTCAATGACCTAAAAACTTATAACTATAGAAAATAAGGATAAGTATCAAAGACAAGTAATGTTGTTTTGAGCTGTAGCCTTTAGCCTTTAGCCTTTAGCCTTAATTATTATGTTCTGAAAAGTCGGAGAAATGAAAGCAATGTACGATAAATATCAAAACCTACAAAAGGCACTCAAAAAACTCATCATCAGAGCAAGTGCTGGTGAATATCAATATATGGCTGACTGAGTAGAGAAGACCGGTTCTGTAGTCGTAGAGATCACTGGTGAGATGAAACTTACGAGCGTGGAAATCAAAGAAGATGCACTGATGACTCTAGACCGCAAAGCTGAACTTGAGTGATATCTCAAGACTGCATTCGATAAAGCTCAAACCAAAGCTCAAGAAGTCGCGATGACCAAAACCAAAGAAGTATTATGATTCGATCCTAATGATCTGATGGGTTGACTTGCTGGAGGTGGAATGCCAAAGATCCCAGGTTTGACATAAGTAAACACTGCAAAACCTCACGATGTTCATAAAATTCATTGTAATCTATTACATCGTGCGCACCCATCCGTGCATCGTAGAAGGTTTGCTGTCATGTGTTCACCGTTACACGGCACGATAGTCCTCGAGGACGAAGCTAAGTTAGTACCTTTGGTAAACGCTTCCAAGACGCGAAGCTAATTCTTTAGGGCATACAACATTGTACCACAAGGGCATAATAACTTTGATATATAATAGTAAACTTTGTTATATAATAGTAAACTTTGTTATCAAGATCTACTTTGATGGTTATTTAGTGTTTCCAATAATATATAATATAAATGTTTTCCAATCATTAACTCCTACTCATGAGGAGTTTTTCTTCTATATAAAATAGTACATATTTCGTGTAATCGTATCAATCCAATAAAGATATAAATATTTTAGTACAAAAAGTCACTAGCGAACTAACTACAAATAGAAAAATGTGACATAATTCGTGTCAGACAAGCCTTGCAATCTCACATCATATCTCTACTGTTGGGCAGTATCTTTATTTTAATTTCTATTTATAACTATGGAACAGACTCAAATGGAAAAGAACAACAATCTTACACTCGTTACTTTGGTAATCTCTTTAGTATCATTGGTATTGGTTGCGTATCTTGCATTCTTTGGTGTAAGTCAAGAACTTACGAAGATGGAAGCAATGAAAGTAGGTGGTATGGATAACTACAAACTCGTACAACAAATCTATTCTTCTGCTGAATTCAAAAAAACTCAATCTGATTCTTTACAACAAGCAGTGAGTCAGTTTAATGGTGGTGCAGCAGTCGATGGAACAACTCCTCCTACCGACGGATCTACTCCTACTCCTCCTACTGACGGATCTACTCCTACTCCTCCTACAGCTAATGCTCAACCAAGTGCTGATGGATTTACAAGAGGAACATTGACTCAAGATCAAATTGCTCAAGTTACAAAAGATGTTGAGTTCAAGGGAGAAAACAGTGCAAATATTGTACTTGTGGAATATTCTGATGTAGAATGTCCTTTCTGTCAAAGACATCATAGCTCAAATACAGTAGACACAGTAATCAGCAAATATCCTGATACTGTCAAAAGTACTTACAAGCATTTCCCACTTGGGTTCCACCCTGATGCTCAAAAAGCTGGAGAAGCAATTGAATGTGCTGGAAAACAAGGTAAATTCTTTGAGTTTAAGGATGCTGCCTTTGACGCAGCGGAAGCAAGCGGTGGTAAACCAACTAAAGAACTAATGACTACAACTGCTGAAAAACTTGGTCTTAATAAGGAAGAATTTACTAAATGTGTAGAAAGTGGTGAAACTGCTGCTAAAGTAACCTCCGACATGAACGAAGCATCAAGTCTCTTTGGTGTTACTGGTACTCCAGGTAATGTATTGATCAATACAAAAACTGGTAAATACGTAGTAATCGCTTGAGCTTACCCTGCTGATCAGTTCGATGCTGTAGTTGCTGAACTTAAATAATTAGTCTTCTGACTCAATTTCATAAAGCCTACAGCAATGTAGGTTTTTTTGATTGATTTTGATCAAGACACGAGTACAGTCAGAATATATCAATTTATATACATCAGCAGATGATATCTCACCTTAAAAACCAATACCAGCGTATTGCTGACCTGATCCATCCTGATCCATATCAACGTATCAAGAATATTCGTTTTGTGATCAACTCAACGATTATCATCATCTTAGTGATTATCGTGTTTGTGCGATCCATGCAAGAACGTCTCAGTACGATTATTCCAGGAATATTGGTGATATCGTACATGCCATTTTTAATTATTGATCTCTATCATCGTCCATGGCGGACCAAAATATTTTTGAGATGATGATTGATATTGACTGCACTGTGGTGACTTCTCAGTATCTTTGATATTAACTTACTGATCAATGTATTACGATCATGATGATTTGTGCTGATCGGGTGGATGACGTGGGATTATTGCTATATCATACGCAACCGAAAGATCCGGAATATATATAATCAAGTATCCATAGTAGGAGTATTTGTAATCGCAGTAGCGTTTGCAGTGATTAGTATGCGACGTTTTCAGTCCATCAACTTCAGCTGTCAAAATATTAGTTTTCTATCATCACAGTTCTTCAATGAAATCACTACTGTGGATCCTCAACAAGAAAATACGGTCAAAGATGCTGTAGCGGTAGGAGGAAGATCGAGCTATCTCCAACTTCTTGATCAATGGCTCAAGACTGATGGCACTCAATCATTGAGCAACACCATCAAACAAGAGCTCAGAGACGGAGTCATCACCGTCATGGATCAGAAAAAACTCTATGATAATTCCATCTGCGAATATGTCACCAAAGCACTCATAGATAATTATCAAAAACCATCCTTCTTTTATTCTGGAGTATTCTTGCTGACTTTTATCGCGTTACCTGCTGCAAAGCTTGCATTACTTATTATCGCTGGGATATTTAGTCTGATCGTGCGATGATTGTATAAGCTTGGAGTATATCGTAGCAAGACTACGACGATTGAGCATCAGATGTTAGAGTAACATATTATTTATATCACTTTTCTTCAGCCTATCAAACAATACACCATTGATAAGTATATGATAGTCGCTTTTATTCTCTGTATTTTTCAAATCATAAAAGTCCTGTCATCTCGATTCAACTACATAGTAGTAAAACTCATCAGAAAGCTTGATTAGGTTATCAATCTCCATTGCAATACTTCAAGCAGCTATATTACGATTAATCATTGATTTAAGTTTACCTATTCAATAGGTCATTCGATTTTTATCTAAAGCTATTTTATTAATTTCCTTGAGTAAATAATCCATCAATGAAATATTATTTATTGCTTTTCAACGAAATTGTGGATGAACAATTAATGATCATCTTTGATATATTGGCTCATAATCAAGCGTTGAAATTCATTCTTGCTCTTGGATTCTAATCGCTCCTAGTAACATTCACTTATACACAAACATAACTATTGCTGAGGATTGCATCAATTCCTCTACAGATCTAACTATCATGGAGTTATTTTTAAGATCTGTATTATTTTCTACAATCATATTATGATACTGCTGACATAATTCTCTGGTAGGAATTATAATGATTGACAATCCTTCCACCTCTCATTGTAATAAGTCTAAAATTAGAGTCTCTGGATCAAAACTAAAAAGTTGTATGACGTCTTTTTGATATTGTTCGATCGGGAAATCTTCAGTTAATGAACAGTCTTTCAGCCGTGACAAATTACTAGTTTTTTGCGGTAAATCTGGCATAAAATTTATATCGAGAGTAGAGAATTGACTTTGATAGATTTTACACTATAGGCAACTTTCTCCTCAATACAAAAGAAAAATATTATTTCATCCTTAATCCATCTCGCGTCCCTTTGCATAATTGTCAGAGCGAACTAAGCTTTTGCTCACCAAACAATATAATCATCACCATAAACCACACCAACTGCAGCGGAAGTCAGATGATATAAAATAATATGTTGTTTACTCAATGAGCGTTATTACGCACAAACAAAATACGATTACGAGACTTGAGATAGACCATGCGTGATGATCATACATAGCTGACTTGTGCGAGAGTCTTGGCTACTTCCATATGTTGGACTGTAATATCGTGTCGCACGATCATCGGCACTCAAGCTTGTGTCGCTCTCAGCGTCATATCCAGATCTTCATAGACGAATTCCATCCTCTCATCAAACTTTATGACTTGGAATAATTCACGAGGTCCAAATAGTCACATCGCTCACATACAAACAATCGAGCTACTCAGTGATAATGGAGAAGTGTGTTGAGTAACAAATCATGATGTCATGCGTTTCCATCGACGAGACTTGAGATCAGTCGCATGATGAGGCTCAGGTCGACACATCATCCACCATACACGATCAAATCCTTGAGACTGAATCATACCAGTATCACGATACATGATCGTTGGTGATGCAATATATGATTTGCCCAAGACAGTGAGTCCGTCGTGATATCTCGATACCATACGCTCGATGTAGTCAGGCTCTAATATTCCATCATCATCCATATACTGGATATACTGTCCTGTTGCTATTTCCGCACCATAATTACGCACGTAACTCGCTCCCATACCAGCTATTAGAGTAGTATTATAAGTAGTAATGAGGCTGACTTGGATCTTGGTCTGATCAAGTATCTGATGGGTCTGTCTACTAATCATATCAAACTCTGACCCAGTGATCACACGATCAATAATTAGTACGATTTCAATCGACTCATATGATTGGGCGGCAATACTGCTCAGCAACGGTTTCCAAATCGCAAATGCTTTGTTGGTAGGGATAACGATAGAGATGAGGTTCATTTGATTATAATGCATAACTATATCATTATTTCAATATCATTCGTTGTTTATTGGGTCATATATCATAAATAATAAAGATATTAAATTTTCGATAAAGATATTAAATTTTTGATAAAAATATTATGTATGTCAAATCCCACATCAATCTTGCATCATTGCACATCTTCGATATACATATGATATTAGTCAGACAATATATTATTCATGGATCATATACGTAATTTTTGTATCATCGCACATATTGATCATGGCAAATCCACACTTGCAGATCGTATGCTCGAGATCACTGGTAATGTGAAAACGGTCAAACATGGGCAAATGCTAGATAAACTCGAACTCGAGCAAGAACGTGGTATCACGATCAAACTCACTCCTGCTCGTATGCAGTGGAAATGATATGAACTAAACCTCATCGATACTCCGTGACACGTCGATTTTCAGTATGAAGTATCTCGTAGCCTCGCTGCTTGTCAGTGAGTAGTGTTGCTCGTGGATGCGAGTCAATGAGTACAAGCTCAGACTTTGTCGACTTTATATATGGCGATTGATTATGGTATCGAGATCATCCCAGTCCTTAATAAGATCGATCTACCAGCAGCTGATCCTGAACGCGTGGGTGCGGAGATTGAGAAGTTGTTATGAATACCTGCATCTGACATCATCAGAGTGAGTGGCAAAACTGGTGAAAACGTCGCATTGGTGCTCGATGAAGTGATCGCTAAGATCCCAGCTCCTACTCCCCTTCCTCTTCCGCAGATCGTAGAAGAAAGTAACATACCTGCACGTCAAGTCATCAACTCGAATATTAGTAGATGTCTCATCTTCGATAGTGTGTTTGATCCCTACAAATGAGTAGTAGCGTATGTGCAAGTCGTCAATGGACAATTTAAGGTAGGTCAACTTGTACAAGCAATCTATAGTGATACAACTCTCACTATCACTGAAGTCGGGCACTTCTCTCCTGACTACATCCCCGATAAAGTGCTCAATCAAGGTCAGATATGATACATCGTCACAGGACAAAAATCGGTCAGAGATATTCAGATCGGAGATACCATCATCACCAAAGTGCCGGACAAAAAGCCTTATGCGATTCCAGGGTTTAAAAAGATCAAGCCATACGTGTATGCGTGAGTGTATCCGATGAGTAATAATGAATTTGATAAGCTCAGAGAGAGTTTTGAAAGATTGGCGCTCAATGATAGTGCGATTGAGTATGAATACGAAAACAACCAAGCGCTCGGATTTGGTTTTCGTTGTGGGTTTTTGGGGATGTTGCATATGGATATCATCAAGGAGCGTCTGGTGCGTGAGTACAATATGGAGACAATCTTTACGATCCCCAATGTAGTCTATATCGTCAAGTCAAAACAAAAATCCATCGATCAGATCAAAAGCGGTAGCAATATCGTCGATCTCGTCAGAACATGAATGCGAAAGTATGTTGCTCAACACGAAAAGCGGTCAGATATTAATATTCTCACCAAACTCCCCGAACATACCTTAATCGAAGATTTGGCAGAAAGGTTACAACTCTGGATCATCGTGAGATCATGAGGTGAGATGATTGCCAATGGTCTCGTCGACACCATCCTTGAGCCGATGGCGGATATCGAAGTGGTAGGGCCAGCGGATTATTATGGTAATATCTCACAGCTGTGTCAGGATTACCGTGGTATTCTGACTCATACCGAGTACATCAACGAAAGAGTATTATGGAAATATCGTATCCCTTTGGGTGAGATCATCATTGATTTTTACGATCAGCTCAAATCATTGACCAAATGATATGCGACGTTTAATTATGAGTTTGTATGATACAATGAGTCTGACTTAGATAAGCTGGATATTATGATCAATGGTGAGCTCGTCGAGGCGTTTAGCATGATCGTCCATACTTCCAAAGCATATACCACTGGTAACGATATTACGGTCAGACTCAAAGAACTCATCCCTAGACATCAGTTTAACATCCCATTGCAAGCAGCGATCGGTAGCAAAATCATCGCTCGTGAGACAATCGGAGCCATCAAAAAAGATGTCCTCGCAAAGTGTTATGGCTGAGATGTGTCACGTAAACGTAAACTTCTCGAAAAACAAAGAGAAGGTAAGAAGAAAATGAAATCGATCGGTCGTGTCAACATCCCTAATGATATCTTTATCAAGATGGTGATGAGATAGTATTGATATAATATTAATAATACAGGCCTGTCTATTTGACAAAGCATGAGTCAAACAATATAATGCAATATACTTATCTATTTTGATGATTATCATGAAATCACTTAGACATCTCTCTCTCTCTCTCTAGATTTTCTCAAGCATTCACTCTCATCGAGTTATTGATCGTCATCGTCATCATCGGTGTACTAGCCGTAGCACTGATCCCAAGACTCACATGATCACAGGCAAGAGCAAGAGATACTGCGCGTATAGCTGATATGAGACAATTACAATCAGCGCTAGTGTTATATCACGGAGAAAATGGCAAATATCCTGGAAGTAGTCATTATCTTAGTATAGTTGCTACATGATGTAGTCATTGAGGCATCAATAATCCTGCTTGGACCACAATATTCGATGCATCTTTCTTAAAAGATTATTTGTCTTCTCTTCCTGTTGATCCCCGTGGGATGGATCCTAAATATTGTTATGGCTATTCACACTTACCTAACACTAGTACATTTTGTAAGAAAAAGGATGGCACTATTATTGATATCGATGGAATAAGCGCTACTGGCGCTATAACATGACCCCAATGAGAATATGTTTTAACATTTGAAGCTGAAACTGATTTGCGAGACAAATATCCTCGTTGGGTAAATTTACCTACTCGTTTTTGTGTCTTCTCTACAAGTAGATAATATTACACAATATTCACTTACAACCAAGATTATTATTGGTGAAATATCACAATAAAAAATAATTTCCGAGAAGAATTTATATTTCCAAGTATTTCTACTGAAAAAAACTTTCCAACCTATACCGCCGAAGCATTAATATGGAAATATATTGACATTATTATAAATACTTATTATGAATCTATTATTTCAATCAGATTGATTTTATGATAGAAGCAAAAGATTTATTTGGTACATCATCAGAAACATATAAACATTGAAGACCATCATATTCTGCTCAGTTATTTGAAACAATCAAACTACATTATCCTAATGTAAAAATTATCTGGGATGCTGGGACTTGAAATGGTCAAGCTGCTCATAGTTTAGCTCAATCATATCAAGTATATGCAACTGATATAAGTGCAAGCCAAATCAATCAAGCTCAATTATCACCTAATATATTCTATTCTGTCGCATCAGCTGAATACTCATGACTAAAACCTCACAGTATCGATCTGATCACGAGTGCTGCAGCAGTACATTGGTTTGATCCTCAATGATTTATTACTGAAGCTCAAAGAGTCAGTGTATGAGATCCTCAGTTTGCATTATGGTCATATCGTGCAAGTCCGCAAACAAATAATAATGAGCTCAACCAAATATTAGATCATATACTCTATGATGAATTACGGAGATTTTGGAGTGATTTAGCAAAGCGTAGCAATAGTCTATATAAAGACTTATCACTGTTGCAAAAATTAGATATTATAGAAAGTATTGATTTTGATACGATTGCATAGTACCTCATACAACTACATAGGAATCAAACAATATATCGAATCTCTTTCTCCCAGCATCGCATATCACCAAAAATATTGACATAAGATCTCAGATTTATATAGTGATCATATCAATGAGGTTATGGGCGATAAAGATTTTGATTTTAATCGAAATGGAAGATTGTATTTAGCAAAATTGTAAAATATTACTCCTTTTCCAACAACCTAATATCCACTTTTCTGGTACCATAGACTGCTTTGTCGAATTTGACGATCGCTACATCGCTCCATAGCTCAAGTACTACTCCAGCACCGAACAATCTACTCACAATCCTATCTCATGCGACAATATCAGTAGCAATAGGGGCTTTTTTGCGTGATCATCATGCAAGAGGATTAGTAGTACTAAAATCATACGCTCTAACTAACTCCGCTGGTATCTCGGTGATAAATCTGGACGGTCTCATGTATTGAGTCTTGCCCCAGACCATACGAGCATTGGCAGCTGACATGATGAGCGTATCTTCTGCACGAGTGATGGCGACATACATCAGTCTACGTTCTTCTTCCAGCTCATCAGGATCGAGAGCACTATTTGCTCATGGGAAATTACCTTCTTCGAGTCAGCCGATCGTCACGACGGGAAACTCAAGTCATTTACTTGCATGGATAGTCATTAGCTTGACCTGATCTTGATCACTGCTATTATCCATATCAGTCATGAGAGCGATTTCTTGGAGAAACTGTCAGAGTAATTCTTTACCGTTGGTGATGTGGGACATGAGCTGAGATAATTCGGTACTATATATTAGTTTGTAATGATCTACCTATCAAAAAAAAGTGAAATAAACCCATAATGTAAACACCAATACTTGCCAACTCAGTCCGACTCAGATATAATAAAGTATGTATCTACGCAACATTGCGATCAGCAATTACCATATGTTTACCTACCATCCTGAGCTCATCCTCACCAAGGGCATGGAGTTTGACACTGATCCACATACGAGCAATGTAAATATTATTGTCTGACCCAATGGAAGTGGCAAGAGTAATTTTTTGGATCTACTCACCATCTTGTCTGATCTACATCAGTGATCAGATGAAATCGACATCAATGAATGATGAAAACCATCATCCAAAATCTCAGTACTTTCTCCCCTCTCAGGAGGAGAAGGGTCGGGCGTGAGGCTCAAGAAACATCCTTGATTCGAGTCCTACCCTACCACAATCTTGGCACAACGAGTCGTAGCATCAGCTGACGATGAACATAGTATCACCATAGAATATGATCTGGATACAATGACATATACAATCGTGGATGAAGGAAAGTCTCCGATCGATCTCAGCACACACTGATTTAATTATTGCTACTACTCGACCCAAAGAATGGTGGTCTCCAGCATTCGAGAGAGTCAGACTATCCAGCTTATCCAAAACTATCTAGGATTGATCTACAACCCCAATAATCACCAATACCTCACTCATCATGGTTCAATCTTGCATCGAGAAGATCTTGGATCAGGTCAGCAATCCATCATCTGGATGATCAATCAAATCATTACCGGTGACTCAATATCAGGTATCATCTTGATCGATGAGCCAGAGCTCCACTTGCATCCTCAGTACCAGAAGCAACTCTGACTAATCCTCGAAGAACTCTCTCGCACATTCAATACGCAGATCATTATCGCAACACATTCCCCGTTTTTCCTCAATGACACCAATATCCAAAACGTCTTTAGGTTTGCGATCCACGACGGATGTACACATATGATCAATCCAGTCGATTTCCGTGGACAAGAATGAGCCAAACTCAGACAGATCTTGACTGACAGTAATCTTGCGAAGCTGTTTTTTGCTGATATGATCATTATGGTAGAATGAGATACTGATGAATATTTTCTCAGTCGTTATATCCAATATTACTTCACTACTCATCATCTCCAGTCTCGACACTACAACTATGAAATCCTCAACATCGCTGGTAAGTCGTCACTTCGTTCATGGAAAAGCTTCTGTAAACAATTTGATATTCAATGGTCATTTATCGGTGATCGGGACAATGTGATCAACTCACAATTTGGTCCTCAGATCGAACCTCTCAAACGTCAGATTCCTCATTACGTGCATAAGCACAAGCTGACTAAATCAGAGCAATATACTGCGTTGATCGAGCTGATCAGCAATCGCTATCCTGCGCTGGAACAACAACTCACTCGCTGGATCGATCGTCAAGCTCGCAACCACATCTACGTCACTCGTCATGGTGATCTCGAAGCATATCTTTGATTACACGACAAGTGACTCAACGAAACGATCCAGCGATGTATGAGTCAGTTCACATCACGATCCCAGGATCCACAATATGTACTTTATCGCAACGATCTTGATCACATATTACATAAAATATTCCATGTCAAGTCAGACTAGTTGCGGATTATCACCCAAACTCATATAATTGATTATTACTTGTCTATTTACTTGTCCTACTTCTCATGCAGCACGACTCTCTCATCCAAATCCAAGACCTTAGCCGATGATATCCTGACTCACCTAGTCTCGTATTTGATCATTTTGACTTTGAGCTCAACAAAGATGATTTCTGTTTTGTGATTGGTAAGTCTGGTATTGGTAAGACTACTTTGGTCAAGTTTCTCATGCGTGAACTCACTCCGCCCAAAAAGATGATATTCTTCAAACAAGAAGATCTTGCCAGACTCAGTACAGCCGAAGTACAACGTTATAGGCGTAAGATCGGTGTAGTCTTCCAAGACTATAAGCTTATACCTCACAAGACAGCCTACGAAAATATCATCTATCCACTTCAGATCATGGGAGAAGATATCAGCAAACATCACGCATATGTAGTAGAATTGTTACAAGAAGTCTGACTTGCACATCAGTGAGATACTCTGGTGGATCATATGTCTGGATGAGAGAAACAACGTGTAGCTATCGCAAGATCCCTCGTCACTAAACCTGAGTTTGTGATTGCGGATGAGCCTACTGGTAATCTTGACCGGAAGACTAGTACGAAGATTGCAGATATGCTAGTGGAGCTTAATCGTAAAGGTAATACAATCTTGTTTATCACCCACGATCAAAGACTCATCGAATATATCAACGACCAACATAAAACTAAACAATTCGAACTGAAATAACATCCACTACGTCAGAACCTGATATTTACGTATTTAAACCCATCTCATGACAGCTAATCAACAGAAAGAACTACTTAACCAAGAAATATCTACTCAACTGAGGACAATCAAGATGCCTGCAGAACTCATACCATACATAAAACGTTACATAGAAGAGTGTAGTCTACATCAATTGCAGAACTTAGTCAATAATATGCCAGAAGTAAAAAAGTTTATTAAACAAACATTCGTTACATGACTAAAGTAATTTCATTGAATAGTTTACATCAAACTAAGGACAAGATAGAAAAGTCTTTTAAAGATCATAAATTTGCGCTTTCTCAAGTATTATCCTCAAAAGAAAAAAATATATTTATACAAGATATAATGTATTGATTTGAGCTGTTTTCTCGCGACAAAGATTGAAACCTCACTGCAGTTAATTTATGAAAGATTATGACTCTTACAAAAGCATGAAAGTTCAAAAATCTCTCTCTAGCAAAGGAATTACTTAAAAACTTAAAATTACCATCTACTGCATCACTTAATTTATCAGATTGGTGAAGTAATAATTTGAAAAATGCTGCATAATAACAATATCATTTCGATTTAAGATCGAGATTTTTTTGTATGGTTACAAACTTTATCCATGTAAAGATAAGGTTATTTCTGATAACATCTTATATCACATTAATACAATTCACGTATCGCTTGAACCAAAGAGTTGTGTGATCTATTGAGCGAGCTAGTCAGATGTAATAGCGCACTCAACTCCCCTCCAGGCATGTTCTGACGATGAAGATGTTGCCCAAGAAGTTCTGTAGATTCAAGATTGGTAGTACTGATTGCTTTGAGATTATTATCAAGAAGCACCTTTTCATCATCCAATGATTGATCATGAATAATAGAGGAGATTGTTACATACAGATCTACCATTTGTTCTCTGAGATGTTGTACACGTTCTTTGAGAATAAGTGATTCTGACTGGGTGATAGTGGTAAAATTATCTCTCGTGTCTTTGAGGGTTTTAGCACTATACATCATTGATTCGATCATCTCGTAATATCATAGATACAATGTATCTTTTGCTTCATCTCCATGATGGATACGCTTGAGCAATTCCCTTAGTAGAGCTTCTTCGATTGTTTTGAGTACATCATAATCTTCATCAAGTTGATCATCATTGAGATGATAGGTAGCATAATATTTTTCTGCAATCGTATATTCTGGATTAAGTAATATCTTTTGATCAATATCGAGATGATGTAAATTAAATTTGAATATCTTCTTGATCAGAGTAGTTAAATCTTGTATGATAGCTGTACGATAATTATTTGGTTCCGTCAGACTGATGAGCTTATAGTCGGTCACATCTTTATTCATATATTTTTCAAACAAATGAGCAATTTTACTGATAAATGGATAAATCAATATTCCAGTCAGCACATTATATATTACTTGATACCATGCGATTGCAGCAGGTCATTGGTCTCAGGTTGTAGACATAAACAATTGCATAAACTCTTCTGTCCGCGGCACGACAAACAAAAATAATATCGCCCCCAAAGTATTAAATCCAAAATGAGCATATGCGACTTGTTTTTTGATTGCAGATCATCCCGCACTCGCATAGACCGATACAAGAGAACTTCCAATACTTGCTCACAGCATGGCTACGACTGCTTGATCAAAACTAATAATGCCTGCCTGCATCGCAGTCATGGCAATAATCGTAGCTGTACCACTTGAGTGGAGAAGTAGGGCAAGGATAATGCCTCATCCATAGAAGACATACCATCACATATTTGCGTACTGTGCAACATCCAATGTAGCCGCTAGGATACTTACACTATCCTTGAGATATCCAATACCAAATAACAATAGTCCAAATGCTAAAATAAGCTGACCAATTAGTTTGATTCTTTTGTCCTTAAAGAAGAACAACACTCACCCAAATCACAACAACGGCAATGCAAATGCTGATATACTATACCCAAAACCAATCTTAGCAATAATCACCGATAAGAACGTACCTCATACATTCGCACCCACAATCACACCAATGCCAGCAGCGAGACTCATAATACCTGCTCCAGCAAAAGCTAATACCATCAATGACACGATCGTACCAGACTGTAAGATACCCGCCAGCACTGTACCAGCAAAGATTGCTTTGAGACGAGTATTGATAGTTTTGGCAAGAAATTTCTTGAGCTGCGTATATCACAATGTGTGGATAGTATTTTCAAGTATATCCATACCAAACACAAACATAGCTAATCCTCATAGAAATGCCCAAATATCAAATTGTTCCATTAATTATTTATTACTTAGTAAATTTTTTTATATTATAATAGTCATATCTTTTATACACTCATCAGCTTATTAATATTATAAAGCATTATCAGTCATAAATTGCTTGATTTTTTCAAAATTCATTCCATAATATGCTTCAATGTAGCTACATCATATAAATTTACTCATTCTTTGCATCGTTTCAGTATTGATCACCGATCCATCTTTAGGTAGTGAATAATAAATATTCTGACACTCATCGAGGTTTCACTCCACAAACTTGATAGTAAACTTAAGATACTCATGTCACACCTTATCATATCATTGGGATTGCAACTCATATAGATATTGTAGAGCATAATCATAATCATGGATCTCCGCATAGCATTGCGCGATGTGAAATCTTATGAGCTGATGCATATAATAATCTTCCTCAGTAAACTCATAATGATCAATATAATACTTCATGATCTTGATCGCTTCAAGTATTTTGGTGGTGATATTTGTATCGCTCATCACATACTCTTTTGATCATTGCTCAGAGATTACTCTCCATCATCACGATTGATTTTGATCAAACTGACGAGGGGTTAGTAAGAGATACGATTGGTACTCTGTAAGATGATGATCCATAAGTTTATATAATAGTAATGAAAGATCTCACTCAAAAGTGGTGGATGTTATAAACACTAATTCTTTTGTAGTTGGTATATTCACCACAGTCAAATTACTAAGGAAACATTGCAAAACCTCACGACTTATTCTAAAATCATTGTAATCTAGTAAGTCATACGTACCCATCCGGGCATCATAGAAGATTTGCTGTCACGTGTTCACCGTTACACGACACTATAGTCCTCCGAGAAACGCTTCCAACAAACAAAGTTGTACCACAAGGGCATAATAACTTTAATATAGAATAGTAAACATTGTAATCAAGATCAACTTTGATGGTTATTCAGTGTTTCTCTAAACACCATCACAGTATAATTATATGGATCTCGGTCAGAAATCGCAAATATTTAGTATCATTCTGTCAATACAAATCATCAAAATAAAATGCTTATCCTTGATTATGGTGGATTTTCAAGTATACTATAGTGGTTATCAATTTACTCTATCAATTATTCTGATGATTATACCTACTATTATTGACAAGACTCCTCAAGGAGAAAGAGCTTATGATATTTACTCAAGACTTCTCGAAGATCGTATCATCTTTGTATGAGACCAGATCGATCATAATATGTCCAATGCTGTCATCGCGCAACTCCTGTGGCTACAAAAAAAGGATCCAAAAAAAGACATCATCATGTACATCAACTCTCCAGGAGGATCAGTGATGGACGGTAATGGTATCTACGATACAATGCAGTATGTCTCATGCGATATTATCACTGTATGTACTGGGCTTGCCGCAAGTTATGGTGCGATGCTACTTACTGGTGGTACCAAAGGCAAAAGATATGCATTACCCCATGCAGAAGTGATGATCCATCAACCACTGTGATGATCTCAGGGTCAAGCGACAGATATTGAGATCAATGCACGCCATATTTTAAGACTGAGAGATACTCTCAATGGTATGCTTGCACATCACACTGGTCAAGATGTTGAAAAGATCGCTCGTGATGTCGAAAGAGATAATTGGATGACAGCTGCTCAAGCAGTAGAATACGGTCTGATTGATAAGGTAATTACAAGTGTTGCTGATCTCACCTAAAAAACTTTTGACAAATAAAATACTGCTGACTATACTTAAGTTAGTTCTAATGCTAAGCTCATTAATGGTAGTTTTATAATCTCAAAAGTATACAATAATAATATATTGCATACAAATCATTATGTAGAAATACAAATAAAAAAATATCAGATCATCTGATATTACCCTACCATTATATTATATGAGTATACCTAATTAGTTTGTGTATTGGCATTTCGATTGGTGTAGAATTAGTAGTTAGAACAAGCTTTGGCGTGTTGCGATTAGTAACAGGCGAGGTGCCAAGAGACTGACTTTATGTCAGTTTTTTTTGATGTCAATACTAACTAATTGCACAATTGCAAAAATTCGATATAATATGGTATGATTGAACTATTTTGACTCATCTGAGTGTTAATGACCACGATCATTGGTGGTAGATATATCTGGCTATGGTTTCGTCGTAGACAAGACACTGACATCAGTCAGACTTTAAGATTTTTACATATCAAAATCCCCAAGAAAGCAGGTGATGCTGAACAAAAAAACGAAACGATCCAATCAATGAAACAAAATATTGAGATTATGAATCAGGTCCTCAAGAATGTCAACGCTCTGACTCAGACTGATTTCCTCTCACGTCATACAAGACAACCATACTGTAGCATCGAGATCCTCGTCGAAAAAGAACTCATCAAATACATGATAGCTGTACCACATGAGTACGTAGAAACCTTTGAAAAATTCATCTCATCTTTTTATCCTGGAGCTGTCATCGATTACGTCGATCAGCCTAAGCTATGTGAGACAGGCAAGTATCGATCATGAGCAGCCTGTCAGCTAAGCAAATCATATCACTACCCTCTCAAGACCTATGAGAGTTTTGAAGTAGATCCAATGGATAGTTTACTTGCATCATGCAGCAGAGTCGATTATGATGAAAAGCTACTGATCCAGTGTATCGTATCACCACTACATGAATCACGGCAGTCCAAAATCCGTAAACAAATCGATGATCTCAAAGAAGGTAAAGCAATAAGTGGTTGGAAGACTCGACGAGTTAAACTCACACCAAGTAAAAAAGATGACCAAGAACAATCTAAAAAACACCACCGAAGTAGTCAGCAAGTATCAGATCTTGAAAAGAAAGCTGAAGATGAAATGTTTGATATATCAATGAGGATCTATGCGGTATCGCCACAGCCTGCAAGACCCAAGTCGATGGTGCAAGATATCACGAGAACTCTCAATCAGTATAATTACAGTGGATTTAATACGATCACTACTTTGGTTCGCACTGATCAGCAGTTTTTGATGGCAATGTTACAAAGGAAATTTTCTGACCGTGGATTGAGTTATGGGTTTTGGTGAACGCCGAGAATGATCTTTAATATCAAAGAGCTCAGCTCGATCGTTCACTTTCCTCATTTCAAATTTAATAAAAATCCTCGTATCAAACGACAAAATTATAAGATCGTAGCTGCTCCCGACAATATCCCACAAGAAGGAATTTTACTGTGATACAACCTCTATGGATGAGTCAAAAAAGAAGTTAGACTCAAGTTTGAAGATAGGTTTAGACACTTCTACTGTATTGGTCAGACTGGTACGGGCAAAACCACCAATCTTCTTACGATGGCCAAAGAAGATCTTAAAGCGGGATATGGATTTTGTTTTATCGATCCGCATGGAGATTTCTGTGAAGATCTGCTCAATTATTTCCCCAAGGATCGTATCGATGATTTGATCTACTTCAATGTAGCAGACTTTAACTACCCTCTTGGTCTCAATGTGTTTGAAGCTCAGACAGAAGAAGAAAAGGATGTGATTATCTCTGACTTGATCGAGATGTTTGTGGCGATGTATGGTCATGAGATCTTCGGTCCTCGTATCCAGGATTACTTCCGTAACGCAGCCATGCTCCTCATGGATCAACCCGATGGCGGAACCATCTCCGAAGTAGTCAGACTATTTACTGATCCAGCATATCAAAAAATCAAACTGAAAAATGTCACCAATCCTGTCGTAAGACAACGACGAGAAAAGACGTATGGATCCATGTGAGATAGAGAAAAACAAGAGATGATCCCATATTTTCAAGCGAAGTTCTCACCATTTACTGACTCTGGAATTGTGCGTAATATCGTCGGTCAGCCCAAATCATCATTTAGTATGGATGAAGCAATGCAGACCAATAAAATCATACTAGTGAATCTATCAAAAGGTCTCATCGGAGAGACCAATAGTCAACTGATTGGAAGGTTTTTGAGTACACAGATCAAAGTCTCAGCTTTGCGTCGTGCAAGCATGGATATCTCTGAGCGTAAACCATATTTCTTATATATCGATGAGTTTCAAAATTATGTATCCAAGTCGATCGAGTCAGTCTTATCTGAAGCTCGTAAATATCGCCTCGGGCTGGGTATAGCGCATCAGTATATCGACCAGATCAGATGAGACGGTAAGTGATGAGTCGATCTCTCCAAAGCCATCTTTGGTAATGTCGGTAATATCTTGTCACTCAAAGTCGGTGCTCCTGATGCAGAGTTTTTGGAAAAAGAATTTGCTCCAGAGTTCTCGCAGCAAGATCTGATCAATATGGATAAGTTTAAATGAATCATTAAACTATCAGTAGATAGTATGCAGACGAGACCATTTTCATTTGCACCGATCAATCCTTATACTCCTGCGATCAATACTCCAGAGAAAAAGTCTATCATCAAACAAATCGCTGCTCTCAAACGATGACGCAAAAAAGAACTTGTGGAAAAAGAGATTTTCTTTAGGGTTGGGGTCTAGAATCTGAATAACAGGCTGTCAAAGCAAGATAAAATCGTAACGCTCTTAAAGTAAGATTTAATTTTTCTAAATCATCTGAAATACCAAAAGTCTCTTTTAATCTAGTGCCCTTAATTACTCTAAGAGTTTGATCACTAAACTTCTCAGATGAAGCAAATTCTTTAGCCATTTTTCTCGATCCTTCAGCATCTCAACTTTCCATCATCTTAATTAAACCATTAGCATAATCCTTTGTTATATCTAATGATTCAAGGTATTGAAATGCTTTTTCAAAAATACTACTTAGATTTTTCTCGATTTTAGATAACTCTTTAAAGACTACTTCCGGCATTAACTCACTGCTAACGATATCAGATGTTCATAAAGTAGAGCGTACATGCATTAGAAGTGGATCTTTTTCAATAATATTAGAATAGTTAGCTATAATATCTACTCATTGGTCATAATTTTTCAGCATTTTATTATAGAATTTTTGACATCATTTAATTAACCCACTTATCATAATACAATAAAATAAGGCAGTAGTGTCCGAGATAATTTCAGTCAAAAGAAAGAAACCCCAGTGCTAGCACTGGGGTTTCTTTTTGTTTGATGTAATTCGGACAGCATTTTGTTATAGTAAATTTACCACAATTTATCCCATAAC
>Ga0335396_10002758_pt1 | contig 20846 bp, 18 predicted proteins | sample FRY02_FD_205743 | JGI IMG/M metagenome (GOLD analysis project Ga0335396, IMG submission 205743) | Freshwater microbial communities from Lake Fryxell liftoff mats and glacier meltwater in Antarctica - FRY-02 (spades assembly) (version 2) | ecosystem: Environmental > Aquatic > Freshwater > Ice >... | reverse complement strand
TCAACGTTGGCTCGAACGAATTTGGACATTGACGGCGACCTGCTCGCAAACCGGCCGATCCCTGCTTGATGTCATCCGCGGTTGTGTGACGGCTCACTTTCAAGGCGATCTACCGCCACCGCTGATCCCGGCGACTTGATTACGCTCACTACGCTGCAAAGATCAAGATCCCGCACGCCCATAGCCGTGAACACTTACGAAATCAGATGGTCGTTTATACACCACGTCGTGGCTGTGAAAGCTCGCGGCGAGAGTGACGTGTTCCCTTTGCTGAAACATGTGAGCAGCGATGTTATGATGGGGAGGTGATTTGTCTTATTAAACGCGGATGGAAATAGCCATGTTGTGTCGATACTTTTGTGCTGCCGTGATGGTCGGCTTTATCGTTTCGGAATCCACGAGCAGCGAGGAGCTGCAGGACTGGGCGTCATGGCGTGGACCCTTTGCCAGCGGCAGCATTGAGCAAGGCACTTATCCGGAAAAATTTAGCGCCAAGAATTATCTCTGGCGAACCGAATTGCCGGGAAAGGGCTGCTCAACGCCAATCATTGTCAAGCAACAGATTTTTGTGACGTCGCCTGTGGAGGACAAGGATGCGTTGCTTTGTTATGGGCTTGATGGCGCCGAACAGTGGCGGACGACATTTGGTAAAGAGAACGCGGGTAAGCACCGCAACGGTTCGGGTAGCAATGCGTCACCGGTCAGCGACGGAGAGGCCGTCTTCGTGTTCTTTAAGAGTGGCACGTTCGCCGCGATTGAACGGGATGGGACGGTTCGCTGGAAAACAGACCTCGTCGAACGATTCGGAAAAGACACACTGTTTTGGGATCACGGCACGTCGCCTGTTTTGACAGATAAACATGTCATCATGGTCCGAATGCACCAGGGTGAATCATGGTTGGCGGCGTTCGATAAAGTCAGCGGCGAGATGGCTTGGAAGGTCGCTCGCAATTATGTGACGCCGACGGAGTGCGACCATGGTTACACAACGCCGCTTGTCATCAAGCACGATGGCAAGGAAGCGATTTTGATTTGGGGCGCGGAACACATCACGATCCATGATTCCGCAGACGGGAAGCTTCTCTGGTCGTGTGGCGACTTCAATCCTGAAGGGAACAAGCTGTGGCCAGCCATTGCCACACCCGTGATCGTCGACGATACGGTGGTGGTCGCATACGGCCGCAATGACCGAGGGATACCGCGGCTTTATGGCATTGGACTTCAGGGAAGCGGGGACGTAACCGCGACAAATCATCGATGGAATCGAGAAGACATCGGGACGTTCGTGCCAACTCCCGTTGTCTATAAGGAAAGAGTCATTCTTGTCGGAGATCAAGGTGAAGTGGAGTGCATCGCGCCGGACACAGGCGAGACAATCTGGAAGGACGCGTTTCCAAAACATCGAACGAAGTATTACGCATCGCCACTCGTGGCCGGCGATAAGTTGTACGCGCCTCGCGAGGACGGGGTTGTGTTTGTCGCGCGTATCAAGGATGACAAGTTCGAGTTGTTGGCTGAGAACGACATGGGCGAATCCGTCATCAGCTCACCTGTGCCCGCGGGAAACCGAGTTCTTATCCGTGGTGAGAAACACTTGTTCTGTACAAGCGTTGATCAATAGAGGCCGCCGTCTGCGTCCAGCGAATCGGCAAGCTAGGGCATGACTCTTCCCATGACGACGAATTTCCGGTGTAAAGCCAGTTATTTATTTGCTTTACTCGTAATAGGCTTCATATTTCGGTGTTGGAGTTGTTCCCAAACCGAATGCGTTGATGTCCCATGCGAAAACTTTCATTACTACTACTTTGCACAACCCCGTTCTTTCTCACCGGCTGCGGCGTGTTGAGAAACATCGAGCAGTGGAAATGCGACAACATGGGGATGTGCCACTTCGGCATCACGCCTTCAATGCCCTATTCCCAACCTTGGGAAAGCGGCGTTTACCCACCCGCGTCGACCTACGACGGAGCGGTCCTCTCCGGTCCCTTCGCAGGCGACGTTTATACGCAATCGGAGCCCCACGCTCACGGTGGCCAGAACTGCGAAAATTGTCGTAAATAACACGAATTTGCGGGGTGGCGAACGACGGCGAGATGCTATCTTTGAATAAGAAATCCTTGCCTGGGGACATCCGTCCTGAATGCAGCTATCCGGGGCTAATGCGAGCGCCATGCGACGCCTGGGACACGGCTCATCGGCTCGCTTGATTGCGCTCGACCGCTGCCGCCAACTGTTTCATGAATGCTTCACGATCCAACGGCGAAACGAAGCGGCTTCCCTTATCAAGACGAACGCGAACGCGTTTGAGTGACAGCGCCGGTCCGCTGAGCCAGCTTGACGAAAGCTCCGCCGATCTGACCCGTTTCAGTGGTATCGTTTCATTGAAGAAGCCACAGCGAAGATTCAGCGTGTCGGTCGTCAACGTATAACGACAAGGTCGCGTGAGCAGCAGATTCAGCAACACGAGGCCAATCGACATGGCGAAGCACGTCAACGCCTCATCGGGGCGGTTCACTTGAGCCAGATAGACGCCAAGACCAGCGAGCAGCAACGGAGAGGCGTAAAGGACGATCATCAACCATGCATCCACCGCTGATGGATAGAGGTGTACGGACTTCATGACCACGTCACCTGATTCGGTGACGCGGTCATTTTGATGATTGTCGGTCACGAAGATCACTAAGGCTTGGGAGCGGCGTCGGCGAGCGTTTCTAGTTGATCACGTCCGACGCGAGCGCAGAAACCACCAAGCGTTTCACCTTCGATTCGGTTCGCCTTATAGGCGGCGAAAATGCCCACAATCTCTTTGGTCACGTCGGTATCGGGCACCAAGTCTTTGTAGATGTAAGACAGCCGGTTTCCAAGCAACGCCCCGCCAGCGAACAACGTGTATTTGCCCTTGGCTTTGCCAACCAATCCAAGGTCGCTGTTATAAGGACGAGCGCATCCGTTAGGGCATCCGGTCATGCGAATCGTGAACGCTTCACGATCCAAACCGAGTTTCGCCAGCGGTTGTTCCAGCTCATCGATGATGCCAGGAAGGGCTCGTTCGCTTTCGGTAATCGCCAGTCCGCAGGTTGGCAGCGCCACGCAGGCCATCGACCAGCGGCGAACGGTGCTAAAGTCTTCCGACAGTGGCACTTTGTGGTCGCGAAGGATTTGAATCAATCGATCGCGATCTGCGGGCTTCACATCGCAGAAGATCATCGCTTGGTGAGCGGTCAATCGAACCTCAGGATTGAACTCCGCACAAACCGCGCGAATACCAGCCTTTAATTGTCGGCGATCGTTGTCGTAGAGGCGTCCGTTCTCCACGTTTAAACCGTAGGACCAGAGGCCATCGCCCTGTTCTTGCCAGCCCATATGATCATCGAAGCCGTGAACATCGTCTTGGGTGCAATCAGCGAGCGGGCCACCGAAGTACTCTTCAACGGCGCGGCGGAAGCGAGGAATCCCCCAGTTCTCGACGAGGTACTTCATCCGCGCGACCTTGCGATCTTCGCGATTCCCATAATCACGCTGCACCATGAGGACTGCTTTGCAGACATCGATGACCTGCTCTGGCTTCGCGAATGCCATGCGTTTGGCAAGTAGTGGCGACGTTTTCTTGGCACTGGGCGTTGTTCCCATGCCACCGCCGACGATGACGTTGTAGCCGATGATCGCTTCGTCACGAACGACTGCGATCAAGCCGATGTCATTAGTGTAAGCATCGACACAGTTATCGTCGGGCAATGCGACCGCGATCTTAAACTTGCGAGGCAAATAACGCGGTCCATAGAGCGGTTCGACTTCGCCACCGACAAGTGACTTTTCGCCGGTCTCGTCGTCAGTCATCCAAAGTTGATGATAAGCACCTGATCGCGGCGCGAGTGCAATGGCGATGTCTAAGCAAAGCTGCTGCATTTGAGCTCGGGCCGTTCCCGTTCGCTTGGCCGGGCAGCACATCACGTTACGGTTGACGTCGCCACAAGCCGCCAGCGTCGACAAACCGACTTCGTTGATGCGAGCGATCGTTTTCTTCAGATCGCTTTTGAGGATGCCGTGCAATTGAATCGTTTGCCGCGTCGTCAACTTCATCGTTGCGTTGCCGAGCGTATCGCAAAGATCAAGGTGGGCGATGAATTGGTCGCTGGTCATGATCCCGCCAGGAACGCGGGAGCGAAGCATCATCGAATACGCCTTACCACCACCCTCGGCTTTGTTGGCGGAGCGGTCGTCGCGGTTGTCTTGTTGGTAGGTGCCGTGGAATTTGAGAAGCTGGATGCTGTCTTTATCGAAGTGGTCAACATCGCTGCGAAGTTCTTCGCCGATGGTGCCGCGTAAAAAATTGCTTTCTGCTTTGATCAACTCAACCGGACTGAGCTTGGGCGTGTCGGTGGACATCGAGACGCATTTCCTGTGGAAGCGTTGCGGGGACGGGGGACGGCGGATTGTCGTCCCCTCACCACACTTATACCGGCGAATCGCCAACTTCACCACGGCGGTTATTGTGAGCCAATCCTTGGAATGACCCTCAAAATCAATCCGTGGGAGCGACTTTCTGGGGCCGCTGCGATATGCCGCAGCAAGAATTCAGCGGGAAACGCATCGAAAACCGCCGAATGGGGGATTTAAGCAGCCATTGTGGAGGCTTTTCATGGACGAACAACCGCCGCCAATCGCTTTCACGGTTGTTTCACCGCCGCTTTGTCTCACAATCGCTGGGCGGTCATGATCCGTCGATGGCCAGCGAGGTCTTTGACAAATTTGGGTGGGTTGTAGAAGTCGGTTCGAATCGCAATCTCGGCACTCGCGTCCGCAATCATTGGGCTCAACTCGATAACAATTTGCCCACCGCTCCTGAGGCGACTGGCGGCTTCCTGGAGAAGCCTTTCGATTAATTCGGTGCCTCGCGGACCAGAAACAAGCGCCGATTTCGGCTCATACTCGCGGACGGTTTTGTCCAATTCCTCATACTCAGCATCGCTAATGTACGGTGGATTGCTAACGATAATGTCGATCGCTCGATCTTCAGCGACGGTATCCAACAAGTCGCCCTGGACCAACGTCAGTCGCTCCGAGACGCCATGCTGCTCCGCATTCCACTGCGCGATTTGAAGTGCCTCGGCGGACAGGTCGATCGCCGTCACTTTTGCCGTCGGCAGGTGCTTAGCGATCGAAATAGCAATCGCGCCGCTGCCCGTTCCAACATCCACAATGTTGAGAATTCGTTTGGCGTCTTCGGCGAGCATCGCTTTCGCACGATCGAGGGCTTCGATCACGGCATGTTCGGTCTCGGGTCTTGGAATCAGCACCGACTCATTGACCCGCATGCGAAGGGAGTAAAATTCGCGGTAGCCAACCAAATAGGCCACCGGCGCCCCATCACCACGGCGGCGGACCATTTCGCGAAACGCTTCGCGTTGTTCCTCGGACGGTTCGCTATCAAAGGCGGTGTAAAGCTCAATGCGGGCGCATCCGCGAGCGTGAGCCAACAATACTTCGGCATCAAGTCTGGGCGAGTCGCTACCCCGTTTGCGAAAGAACTCCGTTGTCCAGTTCAACAGTCGCATGACGGTCCAAGCGTCTGTCGAGGCGGTCGCTTGCTTTGTCTCGTCGGCCACAGCTTTACCTTCCATGTCTCAATGAACTCGTTAATCAACGAGTTAAATCGTAGCAAATTTCGTGCGGCAGGGATGGCCACAGCAATCTTCACGGCATTTCGTTAAACTTGGTGAAGAAATAACGTCATCCACTTCGAACGCGTCATGCTCGTCGGAATTACGCATTGATCTTTCCTGCCACGGACGAAACGATCGCTCGCGCCGCGGCGCTTTTGGCTTCAGGCCAACTTGTCGGCATGCCCACGGAAACGGTTTACGGCTTGGCGGCGAACGCCTGGGATGCCGCCGCCGTTCGCAAAATTTTCGCCGCGAAGTCGCGTCCACCAGACAACCCGCTGATCGTTCATGTGGCCAGCGTTGACCGGCTTTCGGACGCAATGCATTGGCCGCCAAGCCCGCTCGTCCAAAGGCAATTGGATTCAATCATCGACCTGTGGCCGGGGCCGCTAACGATTGTCTGCGAGCGTTCGTCTCGCGTTCCCGATGAAGTCACCGCAGGCCGATCGACCGTCGCGGTTCGCATTCCGGCTCATGATGTTGCGTTAGCGTTATTGGATGCGTGTGACTTCCCGATCGCCGCGCCGAGTGCGAATCGGTCCAAATATGTAAGCCCCACGCAAGCCGATCACTTCTATGGTCCGTCCGGTGTCGCGGAGCATGTCGCCATGATCATCGATGGCGGACCGTGCCAGTGGGGTGTCGAATCGACGATCGTCAAACTTGGCGAACCCGGTCCTCGCTTGCTTCGACCGGGTGCTATCTCGCTTCAAGTTTTAGCGGACCGGTTCGGCCTTCGACCCGAAGTGTTGTTGGAGCTAGAACCTGATGACGGTCCGAATCTCATTGCGCCCGGGATGATGAAAGAACATTATTGCCCGTCCACGAAATTGGTTTTACTTGCTCCATCCGATTGGACAGAAGCCTGGAACGGAGACCATCACCTTCGCATCGGTCGAATCGCATTTAACGCGATCACCGCCGCCGAATCCGAAAGGTATGCGATCGTTGAGACATTAAGCAGCAGTGGCGATTTGCGAGAAGTCGCCCATCATTTGTTCGCCGCGATCAGGCGATTGGACGCCGAGGGTCTCGATGCGATTCACTGTGACACCTGTGAATCGCATGGAATGGGGCATGCGATCATGGACCGCCTGAAGCGGGCCGCCGCAAAAACGCAGAGCTAAAAATGTCGGCTGCTTTCGCTCTCGCGGTTATTTCTTCTTACCGCGCGGCTTCTTGGAATCTGCCTTTGACTCTGAAGAGGACTTTGATTCCGCGGATGGCTTCGAGTCGCGATGCTTTTCTTCCTTTGCATCCGATTGGTCATCCTTCTTGTGCTCTTTAGTCTTACGATTCTTATCTCGGTCTTGGGATTCTTTCTCCGTTTTCTTTGGTGGTGAATCCTCTTTCTTCTCCATCTTTTTCTCGGTCTCAATCATCAGGCGTTCTGGGGCTCGCGACGGCCTCACACCATCGGGTGTTGGCCGCATTTCACCATACTGCAATTGGCTTTGCGGAAGTCGCGGATCGAATTCGGGAGTCCACAGGGCTTCGCGACGTCCTCTGCGCGGTTCCTCTGACCTCGCTTCAAGGGCGCCGTCGTTCGAATCAGGCACAGCTTGCGAATAAGAATTAGCTGGGAAGCGACTCATTGGCGGTGCTTGCCACACCGGCGGTGGAAGATGCGGAACTTGACCTGGGCTACCTGATCTCATTTGAGGTGGAGCCATCGGCGGCATCATTCCATGGGGTGCGATCATCTGAACCGGAGGCATCGTTTGCCCTGGATGCATTCCGGGCGCCGTATGACCCTGAGGCGGACCCTGAGGCGGACCCTGAGGCGGACCCTGAGGCGGACCCTGAGGCAGCAGATGAGGTAATGGAACTGCGGTTCTGGACGGCTAAGGATACATCGGAGCGGCTTGATGTTGCTGCCCGGGGTGTCCGGAGTGTCCGGGCAAAGACAACTGTCGCCAGCTACGACGTTGCTCAGGTTGTTGAGAGCCCGTTTCAAGAATCCAGTTCCAACCGGAACCTTTATCAATCAACAGAATGCCGTCCTCTAAGATGATCGGCTCATAAGGATATTCATCCGCGACGGCGAGGCTGCCAGGAGCGAGAAACGCAAGCACAAGATGAGGTAAAAACTTTCGCATGGTTTCAACCGAGGGGATTGCGATACGGCAAGAAAGAAGAGACTTGATTGTGAAGCGGAAGCGCCTCTGTTTTGCCGGAGCAACTGTAGCAGCGAAGTCGACCGTGGCAAATGGTCCCGGTAACCGCCCCGATTTCGAGGGCCGGGAAAACGAATTCACGTTTCTTGAGAGACTCACAGTTCGATAGGCCAGCGACGAACCTACGGCATTTATCTCGCTCACGTGTCGGGTTACCGAGCAATGTTCATGACTTCCAGCGGAACTAGCGAGCGATATCGAAGGCGAAGATTAGGTCCTGATCGCGAAGATAAAGCGTCTGGCCGGCGATCGTGGGATGTGCCCAAATCGCGCCGCTACCTCGTTCGATTTTTGTTTTTTCTGGCAGCTTCAGCTCGCCGTGTTTCTTCCAACCTTCGCGGCTTGGTTCGACAAGTATCACGGAGCCTTCTTCGTCGTTGTAGCAATACAAGCGACCATCGGCGTAGGAAATTGAACCACTTCGATTCGGGCGAACTTTCTCGGTCCAAAGTGTTTCACCGGATTCAAGGTCTTGTGCCATCCACTCGCCACCGCCGGTTCTGGTAAATCCATAAATCACGCCAGCAACGAGAACCACGCCGCCGTGGTGATTTTGCATGCTCTTTGTACTGAGATGATAAACCGATTCGGCAGCAATGTTCCCATTCGACGCTTCCAAGCGAAGCAGCGTATTTCCCGCGCCGTAGTCGCTGGTGTGATACAGCAGATCGCCCACGACGATTGGAGTTGGGATGACGGCGGTGTCATTTCCGGTTGCGGCATTTTTGAAAAGTGTCTTGCCGGTCTTCGCGTCAATGCCGACCAAACCCGACTTGTTGGCGGTAACATAAAAGGTTGTGTCGCCGACGGTATGCTTCATCGGCGAGACATATTGAGCGGATTCGGCGACCTCAGTGCTTCCCCAAACTTGCTTGCCGGTCGCTTTATCAAGTCCGACCATGAACGGTTGACCGCCGGGCGTGCCGATCACGCGGTCGCCGTCGATCAGGACTGATTCACTAAAGCCCCATTTCGGAATCGCTCCCTTAAATTGGTTGACGTAGTCCGCTGACCAAACCAGTTTCCCGTCATCCGCTTTCATGCACGCCAGAACGCCGACGTCGCTTACCGAATAGACAAAATCACCATCGACGGTCGGCGTGCTTCTTGGCCCACCTCCCCAACCGTGAGCGTAGTCGTTTTCGTTTGCCGAACGACTCATGATGGTTTCCCAAATCAATTCGCCTGTCTTTGTGTCGATGCACATCGTCAAGCAATCGTGTTCTTTGGAACCCATCGTGTAGAGTCGATCACCCACGATCGAAAACGCGGAGTATCCAATGCCGCTACCACGAAATTCCCACTTGGTTTTTGGCCCGCCGGCAGGCCATTCCTGAAGCAACTGCTGCGCCGCGGCGTGTCCATCACGGAGGGTGCCTCGCCACTGGGGCCAATCGGCGTCCCCGGCGAAAGTCCACGAGGTCAAAAGGGCGCTGAATACACAGGCAAATGTCGAGGCGAGATGACGTGTCATCGTGAACGGTGGGATCGTAGGTGGGGTAATGGGGCGTGTCAGAAGATTGTATTCATTCCGATGCCGAAATGTCACGGTTTTACCCGTTATTTTAAAACAGATTGCAAAATATCGGCGATGGACCAGCCGCTTATTTTGCGGTCAATACGGTTGGCTGGGTCTGCAGAAAAACCATTTCCTGGTACCGTCCCGGCCGACCGATCAATTCTTGGTGCGTTCCGACTTGGGCAATGCGACCATCCGCGATGACCACGATTTTGTCAGCCTCTCGGATCGTGCTCAAGCGATGCGCAATCACGAATGCGGTCCGGTCGCGAAGCAGTTCCTTCAAACTGGCTTGAATCAAACGCTCGCTCTCGCTGTCCAGGTTGCTGGTCGCTTCGTCGAGGATCAGTATTTTCGGATCAGCGAGGATGGCTCGCGCAATGGCGATTCGCTGGCGCTGGCCGCCAGAAAGCTTTACCCCACGCTCTCCGATGATGGTGTCGTAACCCTCCGGTAACGCCCGGATGAATTCGCCAGCTGCAGCGGCGTTTGCGGCGGCGATGACTTGGGCTTCCGTCGCTTTAGCGCGAGCGTATGCGATGTTTTCTCGGACCGACCCATCGAACAGAAACACGTCTTGCTCAACGATGCCGAGCAATTTTCGATAACTATGCAATTCAATATCGCGCAAGTCGCGACCATCAAGCGAAATGCTTCCCGACATGGGATCGTAAAACCTCGCAATCAGATTGGTCAGCGTCGTCTTGCCGGCGCCGCTTCGTCCGACCAATGCCACCGTCTGGCCCGCTTCGACTTCGAGGCTAATGCCTTGCAGCACATCCGTGGTAGTTCCCGGGTAGCTGAACGCGACGTCACGAATGGACATCGCGCCTCGCGTCATCGATCGGGACACCGCAATCGCACCCGGACGAGTCGGAAGTTCAGTGTCATGCTCTAGCACATCAAGAATTCGGTCCAGGCCCGCAAGGTTGTTTTGAAATGCGACGGCACTTCCGGCCAACGTCGCGATGGGGTCTAGCAGCATCGTCAAGTAAACCAAGAACATCATCAGTTCCCCAAGCGTCAGCTCGCCTTGAAGAATCTGGTATCCGCCATAAACCAATAGCGCCGTTGATGCGAGTGGAATGACAACTTCCCATACAAGCTCGATGATGCGAGTCCACCACCACGTATAAAGTTGTTGCCGAACAAGGAAGTCACCTTCGCGAACGAAACGACGAGATTCGCTTTGGCCTCGCGCAAAGGTGCGAACCACGCGAATACCACCAAACGTTTCCGTGGCTCCTGCATCAATGCGTTGGCGCTGCTTGCGAATATCCTTGAACAGTGGACGAACGCGACTGATCCACGTGCGATGCGTCAACCAAACCGCGGGAAGCAATAGCAAGCCTCCGACCATCAGCTTCCAATCCACGATCGTCAAAATGATGATGCTGCCTGTGAACTGCACGATCGCCCGCCACGGGTTATACAGCAGACTGAAAATCAAATCCGCTACGCCGCCCGCGTCTTCACGGATGAGACTCACAACGCCGCCACTCTTCATTTCATAGATTCGGTGCAGTGGCAAACGAACGGCATGCTCAAAGACTCGGCGACGTATCGTAATAGTCGCTTGATTGACCACCTTGGTCGCCGTCCAGCGACTGGCCAGCCCGATGATCGTGGTCAAGATCGTCACCCCCACCACGACCCAAGCGATGAATACCAATAACCCCATCGGCGTCGTTGGAGCACCGACACTCGCGAGCCAACCCGGAAAGTCTTTAGGCGGCGAAGTCAGAACACAATCGATCGCAAGCTTCGTTCCGTAGGGCGGTACCAAACGAAGTGCAATCGCGACCGTCAACAGCACCAGCCCCATTCCGATGCTGGGCAAATGCTGCCGAATGAGATGAAGGAATTTCTTTAGCAATGTCCAAAACGAACGTTGCTGCTGCCCCGGTTTGCGAGATGGTGCCTCACCGTTGAGGTCGCTGCGGCGATTGACGCTGGAATCGGAATCGGGGTTCGCGTTCGATGCGTCGCTGAGCGGCAAACCTGATTTCAGTTTGGCGTTTCGTTCCCGAACCATCTGGCGGTAGCGGACGAATCGAATTCGTGAAGAGACAGTGGACATGCGATATTCAAAAATGGAGTGCGAGTCGTCGTGCAACCCGTTACTCTATGACCGGGAACAACCTTTGCTGTCCAACGATCGCACCGACGACGCCAATCGTCAACCTCTCGCTACTCTCACCCCAAGTCCAAAGATGAAGTCTTTTTCGATCGCTCGTGTTTTCATGCTCGCCAGCCTCGCATTTGCCGCGATGACTTTGCTGGCCCCTTCGACGCTTTTTGCCAAGGGACTCGCCAAAGGTGACGCGGCTCCCGAGTTCAATTTGCCGGTCGTTGGTGACGACGAATATCTAAGCTTGAAAGAAGCAACCAAGTCAGGGCCCGTGGTCGTGGTGGTGCTTCGCGGCTATCCCGGTTACCAATGCCCACTTTGCAGCTCGCAAGTCGGGGCTCTTGCCAACCGCGCCGCGGCGCTGGAAAAGTTGGCAAAGAAAGTCATTTTGGTTTATCCCGGCGAAGCTTCGATGCTGGACAAGCACGCCGAAGCATTCATGGGACCAAGGACACTTCCATCGCCGCTGGTCATGGTCCGCGATCCCGACATGAAAATGGTCAACGACTACGATCTGCGCTGGGCCGCACCGCGAGAAACGGCCTATCCTGCGACGTTTGTGATCGATAAAAACGGCCAAGTCCAATGGTCAAACGTCAGCGATTCTCATGGTGGCCGAACCACTGTGGAAGAAATTTTGGAGCAGCTTCGCAAGCTGTAATCCGCCCGCCACAAAACGATGCTCGCACCGTTGTGCCCATGGTTTTACCACTCAAGAACTCGCACTTCGGTAACTCAGCAGCGATTTACGAAACAACCAGCGGCTGAATGCGAGACTGCCCAGCGTCGCGATGATCGCCCAAGCCATCAGCGGCAATTCCCAACTCGCTCGCGGATGCAGTGGCATCGCCAGCACTCGTGCCGGCACGTTCACCACAACCAAAACGGGAATGACGAACGTGAACAATCCGAGCAACGCAGTGCCCCAGCCGCGGTTATAAATTTCCATCGGGTAGCGACTGAAGTTGGTGATGTAGAACCAAAAATCATAGAGAGTTTGATTCCGCCCAAGCCAAACACTGGTCGCCGCCAAACAGATCATGACGCTGTACATGATCGCGACGCCACACATTACAAAAAACACATAAAGAACAAACATCGCGATCGAGGGAACATACGGTTCCGCGTCGCGAGTTGCCATGCCGTAAAGACTGTAACCCGCGATCAGCAAGCCAGCAAAAAAGTTCGATAACGAGCTCCATTCGATTCGCCGAAATGAAATCAGAAACTGGGTGTCGATCGGCTTCAATAGCGCGAAATCAAGTCCGCCAGTGCGAATCAATTCACTGAATTCTTCCGCGTTCGACATGAAAAATGCTTGGACGATGCTGTTGATGAACCAGGTCGTGGCAAGGAAGAGAAAGAACTCGTCTTGCTGCCATCCCGTGCCTTCACCGATCGACTTCGTGTATTGAAAAATGATCAGGTAAAAACCAACGTTCATCGCTGTCCACGAAACACTGCTGATGCACTGGAAGATAAAGTTAGCGCGAAAAGTCATGTCGCGAATCAAGCTGTTCCTGGCAAAGGTCAAAAACACTTTCCAGTAATTTGGTCTCGTTGCAGTCGCCATCATCAACCTCCGAATCCGCTGTATTGTTTCACGCCACGAGCAAACATCACGCGACACGCGATGATGAAAAACGCAACCCAAACCGCTTCGATTGCCAGTTCCATCGGCAAGTCTTCATCGGGAATCTTCTGTAAGAAAATCGCCGCCGGAAAGAACGCGAGATACTTAAACGGAAGGAAGTTGACGACCGTTAACACCGAATCAGGCAGCAGCGTCAGCGGGAACATGTGACCCGAAAGGAAGAAACTGAACAACATGAAAATGAACAGCAGCGAACTAACTTCCAAAAACCAAAAACCGATCATGCCGATCGTCGCTTCTAAGAAAAAGCCGAGCAGGAAACCCATCACAAGTGAACCGCAGAAAGCGACGAACACATGAGGGGGTGGAAAGCCGTCAACGAAGTAACTGCGGCAAAGAAAGAACACGAGCGCAAAGGGCAGTGTCGCGACCACATAGTAAGCAAACTTATGCGCCATGCGGCTTAAGAGCAGGAAACCGACAAGGTCGACCGGTTGGATCAGGTAACGTTTGATTTCACCCTGGCGAATCTGCGTCGCGATGGTGCTGGCCAGTCCCGGCATGCTAGAGAATGCGCGAGCGAGCATCGTCAATAAAAAGTACGCAACCATGTCGGGGAAGTTGTAGCCACCGAGTTTCGTGTCTTTTCCAGAACCATCATCGATCGAATTGAAGACGGCACTCCACAGGAAAATTTGCGTGATGATGGGAAGAAATCGCATCAGCGTACCGAGCGCGAAATCACCTCGGTAAGCGAGTCGTTCGGACAACGCAATTCGCATCACCATCCACCACGTCAACAGACGGTGGGAGATCGTGTTAGGAAGGTGCGGAGTTGAGTCAACGTAAGTCATTCGAGTTTTCAGTTTGCATGAAGGCCGACTTTTCCCTTACGCGGGAAGATGAGGCGTTTTTTTGGCTACGCAACGCTGTGAAACAAATCGGCGATCACGTCTTCGAGCGGCGGGTCTTCGACGGAGACGTCTTCAATCACGTAGTCGCGTAACGCTTCGGCGAGAACGCGGGGCACATCGGCCCTTGCGATACTGATGCGAATCTTTGGCCAGTTCGTATCGACGATCGCACCAAGGCGTGAAAGGTCATCGGGTCGGTTGCCATCACCGAATTGCAGCGTGACGATTTTGTTGCCAGAAAACTTATCGATGATGCCGACGAGTGAACCGTCGTACTGGACCAATCCTCCGGCGACGATGACGACGCGTTTACAGAGCGCCGCAACGTCCTTCATGTAGTGACTGGTGAGCAGAATCGTGATCTTACGTTTCTCTTGATAAAAGCGAAGGAATTGCTGGATGTTGTGCTGCGCAATCACGTCCAGTCCGATCGTTGGTTCATCAAGAAACAACACATCGGGCGAGTGCAACAGAGCGGCAATCAACTCCATCTTCATTCGCTCTCCCAAGGATAATTCGCGAACGGGCTGGCCGAGCAAGCGTGTCACGTCGAGTAAGTCCGTCAATTCGTTGAGCGTTGCGTCAAACTGAGCGGGTGGCACGCCATAAATTTGTTGATGAAGACGATAAGATTCCTGGGCGGGCAAGTCCCACCAAAGTTGGTTCTTCTGTCCCATCACCAATGCGAAGCGGCGACGGTATTCGTTCTTCCGTTCCCACGGAACATAACCCATGACGGTCGCGGTTCCGCCGGTTGGATTGATGACGCCGGAAAGCAATTTCAACGTTGTCGTTTTGCCGGCGCCGTTGGGTCCCAGAAAAGCCACAAACTCGCCCTGTTCAACGGTCAAGTTGATGCCGCGAACAGCTTTGACTTCGGAATACTCGCGGTGAAAAAGTCCACGGACACTTTCCATCAATCCTTCGCGTTTCTTGAACACGCGGTAGGACTTGGTGAGTTCGCGAACCTCGATGATCGACATGGATGCTGACGCAGAAAATCGGGAACGAACAAAACGAACAGAACGGCTGAAAACGAACGCCCAAGCGTGACCGGTGATCATGTCTTGGTCTAGGGGCCGTGCAAAGCTCCGAAGTCGCCTGCGCTGCAAACTCCTGAAAGCGTCGGGGAATTCCCAGGCATGGTCATCTGCTCTCGTGCTGAGAACCAAGACATTCCGGCGTTTTTTGTTCGAGTTCTCGGCCCGCGCGGCGCGATCGGCCTCTGTGTTTGCATCCGTGGCTGGATTTCACGATGCCCAAGATGTCATGCAGCAAATCACGCAGGATCTCGCACCGCAGTTTGATGATTATAATACCGACAAACCTTTTCCCGCTTGGGCACTGTGGATTGCAAAATTCGCGTGATTGATTTCTACCGAACGCAGGGTTGGAGTCAGTCGGTCTTTTCGGAAGAACAACTCCGTCGACTTGCAGACACGATCGCTGAGCAAGCAGAGCAGCGGGCTGATCGCTGGCAGCGACTCGGAAACCCTTTGGTTCGGAACCGACGCCGACGGACTTGGACTTTGGGTTGGACGCATTGATGCGCTGGCTGTGTTCGATGACGTCCTCAGCGACAAGGATATCGCAGACCTCCATCAAGCCACGATTGAAGAAATAGCGAGATCAGAATGAAATTACTCACCAAGGCGACACCAATGATGTACAAGCGAAACTATTTCAAGACAATTATCGTTTGCGTGCTTCTGCTTGCGAGCCTTGCATCGACTTCGATTGCTGCTGATCGGCCCAATATCGTTTACATCATGTCCGATGATGTTGGTTGGGGTGACTTGAGTGTTCACGGTGGCGGTGTTCCGACACCAAACCTCGACGGACTGTTTTCTCGCGGAGTTGAGCTGACGCAGTTCATGGGTTGGTGCGTTTGCTCACCAACACGCGCGATGCTGCTCACTGGTCGTCATCCGATCCGCGTCGGTACCGCGCCGGAGGTTGGTGGAGAACTCGACCTCGACGAAACAACCATCGCCGAGGGCTTCAAAGCCAATGGCTACCGAACGGGTGTCTTTGGCAAGTGGCACAACGGAAACGACCCCGACACACCGGAGTATCGCGCCGCCTTCGAAGAGGCGTTTAAGTCAATGCCAAAGGTTCTTCTTGGATTTTAGTGGCAAGGGTGAGGTTCGATTTCGGTCTTTCGACCTCGGAACAGGGCGGTGGATTTTTGCAGGCATCCGCTCCTGCGTCCAATGATATTTTGCATCTGAAATTGCCGAGCGATACAATCAATTTACCGTGAAAAACGGACTCAGGCTCTGCGGGGACGCAACCAGGGAAGGGATATCTCGGTCGCTAGCGCGCCAATGGTGCGGGCAGCCTCGGCGAGTCTTTGCTCGCCGAGATTGCCTTTCAAACGCCCATTGGACGCAGGAGTTCATGCCTGAAAAATCCATCTCTAAACTGAAAGTGACTTCCAACCTTGATGTTTTCGCTCAAAAATGAAGTCATTTGCTGATTCAAACTCGGTTTTGAGCGGGTTTGTACCCACAGATTCTGAGGAAGAGCCAAAGAAGAGAAAGTGAGTCCAGTTGTCGGCCTTGCCGCTCACACAATCGATAAAGCAAATGGCATTGGACGTATCCAACGTGAAGGGCATACGGCCGCAGTTGATACCAGAAAAGCCACCGCGAGAAAGCAGAACCACAATCAATAATCGAATTCAGTAAATCTTAATGAGCAGCATATCTAAATCAAAAAGCAGCCTCGGAGTCTGGATACTGTTTGTTGTTTCGTGTGCCTCGATAGGCAGCGTCTCGGTGTCGGAGTTTGGAACCGTGGCGGTTCCATGACGCTGAACGCATTGTTCGCTACCTTAGACTTTTCACCTCAGGAGTTTCTGTTGAACCAGTTCCCTATCAAAAGTACTACGACTCGATTTATCAAGAGCGTTACATGAGTGGCTTACCGGATAACAACGACGGCTACCGTCTTGATTCGCCAATCTCTTATGCACCTCAATTGCAGGGCGATGTCTTATTGATTTACAGCACGGGAGACGACAATTGCCATTACCAAACGAACGAAATCCTGATCAATCAATTGATCAAACACAATAAAAGTTTCTCGATATTCGCGTACAATCATTAATCGCATGCAATTCGTGAGAGCGACAATACGATGCGTCATCTCGACCAAATGATCACCGACTATTTTCCTCGCACACTTTCGCCCGGTCCGTTGCCGCAAATTGAATCAAAATAAATCACCCTTCGGTGGCGAGCCTTCGAAAGCTGCCTCGGTATCTTCCAATCACTAACCAACACTTACGAGACGCACAAGTCATGCAAGTCAAATTGCTCGCGGTTCTATTGTCATCCATTTGCTGTCTCGTGGGACCAACTCTTCAAGCGGCGAATCCGCTCAAGCCGCACATCGTATTCATTCTTTCGGACGATCAAGGGTCCTATGATGTTGGCTTCAGAGGAGGCGAAATCAAGACGCCGGAGATTGATAAGCTCGCGCTTGCTGGGACACAGTTGGATCAATTCTATGTTCAACCGGTTTGCTCACCGACGCGAGCGTCACTCATGACAGGGCGTTATCCCATTCGCTATGGTCTGCAAGTGGGAGTGATCCGGCCTTGGGCCAAATATGGATTGCCGCTTGAAGAACGTTTGCTACCGGCTGTCCTCAATGAAAACGGCTATCGCACGATCATCTGCGGAAAGTGGCATTTGGGTAGCTTTGAAGAAGCTTATTGGCCGATGCAACGCGGCTTTGATTCGCATACGGGACATCTGTTTGGTGCAATTGATTATTTCACTCATATTCGCGAGAAAAAGCTCGACTGGTATGTGGACGGCGAAAACCAGGACCAAAAGGGATATTCAACGCACCTCATCACTCAGGCAGCCATTAAGGCAATCGAAGAGAACCCAAGTGAACAGCCACTGTTTTTGTACGTTCCCTACAACGCCGTACATGGGCCGTATCAAGTGCCTGACGAGTACAAGAAAGGCTACGAGCATCTAAAAGGCAACCGTTTGCAGATGGCTGGTATGTTGACCGCGCTGGATGAGGGAGTAGGCAAGATTGTGGCTGCGCTAGAACAGAAGGGCATGCGTGAAAATACACTTTTCATTTACTCCAGCGACAACGGGGGTGTTGGCCCCAACAAAATTACCAGCAACGGCCCGCTCCGTGATGGCAAGGGATCGGTCTATGAAGGCGGCGTCCGTGGCGTTGCCTTTGCAACATGGAAAAACCGCATCCCTGCCGGAGCTGTCTGCAATGAGCCGGTACATATGGTGGACTGGTACCCGACGCTCATCAAGTTGATTGGCGGGTCCTTGACGCAACCATTGCCACTCGATGGCATGGACATTTGGCCGGTAATTACCCAGAAGGCTCCTTCACCTCACTCAGAAATTCTCAATAACGCAACACCGACCGGGGGTGCCATCCGAGTCGGCGATTGGAAGCTAGTCATCAAGACGGGTACAGGCAATAAGAAAAAGACTCAGACAGAATCAGTTGAACTCTTTAACTTGGTTGCCGATCCATCCGAGAAGACAAACCTTGCTGAACAGAACATGGAGAAACTGCGGGAACTCAAAGCACGCTATTCGCATTACGCCGATGCCGCTGTGACGCCTAAGAATCTTGACGATAGCTCGAAATGAGAAATGACAGCGACTCGGCAGAAGCGACTTTGGCAGTGTTGAATCCACGATACCCTTTGATTCCTGTAGCCCAGTATTCACCGACGAACTCGTTCAACCAGATCTTTCATGCGTACATCGATACTCGTTTCACTTGCTTTTCTATTGATCGCGAACGTCTGTCGCGGGCAAGATTCCACTGTCGATGCCGAGGCTGTTGCGCGCCAAGAGTACCTGCAATACAGTGTCGATCACCAAGGCGATGCTGATCGTGGCAAGCAACTTTTTAATGATCCAAAAAAGGCGTTGTGCGGTAGTTGTCACTTGTTGACGGGCATGGAAAAAAGCGGCCCCAACTTAGACGGCATTGCGGATAAGTATCCGTTTGAGCAATTGACGCGACAAGTTCTGTATCCGAGCGAGTTCATCGCCCACGGTTTCGAACAAATCAACATTTTGACGACCGACGGAAAATTGTTCGCTGGACGAATGGAGCGATCCAACCAAATCGAACTCAAGCTGGTTGATGCGCAAGGAAAAATCAACTCGATCAAACGTGAAACGATCGAGTCGATGAAGGAACTGCCGACATCGTTCATGCCGGCTGATCTGCACAAGACGCTCACGAAGGCCGAGTTCGCGGATTTGATGGCTTATCTAAAGACGTTGAAGTTTGCACTCCAAGACGGCTATGCCGACGATGGCCGAAAGATTGCCATCGTGCCTCTCAATAATTTCGTTGGGGTCGAACCGATTCATCCACCGGAACTGAACTTCGAGAATCCGGTTTGGTGTGGTGCTTTACCCGGGACTTCGAGTGACTTGCTTGTGATCGAGCACATGACACGTCGCATTTGGCGATTGATCCGCGACGACGGACCTGTTCGCAAAGAGTTGTTTCTGCAACTTGGCGACGAAGTCCACACGGGGGCCAATCATGGCATCATGTGCATGACGTTTCACCCTGACTTTATCCACAATCGTCGATACTTTCTCGAACATGAGGTCGAGGAGGACAACCAAGTCAAAACGACGGTGGTCGAGCGAAAGGCCGCAGCAGATGGGTTACGTGATTCGGGTGAGCCTTCGCGCCGGTTGCTCGAAACGTTCCAACCAGCAGGAAATCACAATGGCGGTTGCATCGATTTCGGGCCCGACGGGATGCTCTACGCGGCGTTTGGTGATGGCGGTCCACAAAAAGATCCCCACGGTTACTCACAAAACCCTCGCATCCTGCTGGGTTCAATGTTGCGAATCGATGTTAATCACCAAGACGACGGACTGCCCTATTCCATCCCGAAAGACAATCCTTATTGGGATGCACATCGAGAAGACTCTGATGTGCGAGCCGAGACTTGGGCGATAGGTTTTCGTGAACCGTGGCGATTTAGCTTCGATTCAAAAACCGGCGAATTGTACCTCGGTGACGTGGGCCACAATAAATTTGAAGAGGTCGCGATTGTCCATCGCGGCGACAATCATGGTTGGAATGTGCGAGAGTCTTTCATCCCCTTCTCCGAAGAATACGCGAGTCCCGGCGAGAAATATGTTGATCCTGTGTTCGCGTATCCTCATGGTCTCGGCTTTTCGATTACGGGCGGCTACGTATACCGCGGCAGCCGAAATCCTTCTTTTCAGGGCACCTATATCTTTGGCGATTTCAATACGCGGCTGATTTGGGGACTGCGTCAACAGGAAGGCAAACTTGAGAGCGTTTACCGGATTGGTATCGCGCCCAACGGAATTGCGTCCTTTGGAGTCGACCAGCAAGGTGAGATTTATCTCGTGACGTACAAAGGCACTATTTACCACATCGATTTGACAACATCTGACTATGCAAACGCGGTCGTCGATCCGGCGCCAAACAATTAACTCGTTCGTTCGAAACTATGCAAAATCCTATGCGCTACCTTCTATTGTTTTTCGCATTTTCCCTCGTTGTTCAAGCGGAACGTCTCTTGGGTGACGAGCCACGCTGGGTCAGTCTGTTCAACGGCGTAGACTATGACGGATGGAAAATCGTTGCAAAAGTCGATCCCGCCCCCGTCGAAGTAGAGGACGGTGCGATGGTTCTTAGGCAGCGCATCAACACTGCCGAACACACCTTTGTCACGTCCGAAAAGAAGGGTTCTTCTCGGATTTTAGTGGCATCTGTCCAGCATGGGGGATTTTTTGAGGCATCTACTCCTGCGTCCAATGGGAGTCCAAAAAGCAGTCTCGGCG
>Ga0335396_10002754_pt1 | contig 20870 bp, 18 predicted proteins | sample FRY02_FD_205743 | JGI IMG/M metagenome (GOLD analysis project Ga0335396, IMG submission 205743) | Freshwater microbial communities from Lake Fryxell liftoff mats and glacier meltwater in Antarctica - FRY-02 (spades assembly) (version 2) | ecosystem: Environmental > Aquatic > Freshwater > Ice >... | reverse complement strand
CAATGAACCGGTGATGCCGATCGTAAAATTTGTGGTCAGCCCCGGTGGTGAAAGATGGCGAATTTCGCTGTCACGTTCTCTGAAGGGTGCCGGAATCCGTTCGGCCACCGTTTACGAACTGACGCCTTACATGGCTTTTCAGGACAACACCGGACGAGCAAAGGTTAAGAACGATGAAATGAATTAACGGCCGAAGATCAGATCTCGGTGACAGTCGAATACAGCGACCTGAATCTGAATACTGTCTGAAATTGCTGAGCCCCCTTGAACTGATACTGATTCTTCCAAAGCGGATCCCATGAGCCGACGTGCACAAAGACCTGAGCTTGAATTTGGCTCCGACTCGTTTCTCGATGTCGTGTGCAACATCGTGGGGATTTTGATCATCCTGATTGTCGTTGTGGGCGTCAAGGTCGATCGTCAGCCGAAAGTGGCCGACGAGGCCGCTGCTAAGTTGGCCGTGCGCAGTGCTGATCAGGCGGACGTAATTGCCGCTCATCAGAAGGCGCTGGACGAGCTGCGTATTTCTGAACAGCAAATCGCCGGTCAGCTAGCCGCGTTGCACTCGGACGATGAAAAAGCCATGGTGCAGATTCAGCAGACGCTGGAGGCTCAGGAACTGGCACGCCAGAAACTGGAGTCCGATCAAAAAAAATCCGAGCGGCTGCGGAAGCAGATGTCTGATCTCGAGTCGGATCGAAATGTGATTTCTGCTCGTGTTGCTTCACTGCAGAAGGCGTTGAACGATAAAAGCCGCGATGCTTTGAAGCTGGGTCAGATCCTGGCCAAAGTGACGGCAACCGAGCAGCAGCTTGACGATCAGCTTCAGGCCACCGTGGTAGAAACGCAGCGTCTTCAGGAAGTGCTGGAGAACACAAAGCAGGCGGCTCTTCCTTCGGACCGGCTTCAGCATCGCCTTTCGCCAGTGACAAAGCCGGTCGAAAAAGGTGAGCTTCATTTTCGCGTCAGCAATGGGCGGATCAGTGAGATTCCTCTGGAAGAACTTCTGGACCGATTGAAGGATCAGGTACTGTCGCGCCGCACTACGGTCATGCGGCTCAGTCAGTTTGATGGGATGGTTGGCCCCGTTCGAGGATACACCATGTCCTACACGGTTGAGAAGGACGGCCCGACGACTCTGGAAGCACTTCAGAACGGCGATGGGCGCACGCGAGTGAATGTGTCTCGCTGGAAGATTGATCCTGATCCGTCGCTGATCGATGAATCCTTTGCGGAGGCCGTTCGTCCCGGGTCGCGTTATCGCCAGCGGATCGAAACGGCTGTTCCCGATACTGTGGTGACGATGTGGATTTATCCCGATTCGTTCAAAGGCTTTGGTACCCTGCGAGAAATTGCCCACGGACTTCAACTGCGAGTCGCGGCGAGACCACTTCCTGCCGGAACACCAATCGTTGGTTCTCCCAGCGGAAGTCGATCGACAGCTCAGTAAACTTCAAAGCAAAAAAAACGACAATGGAAACCAGATCGCGCTTTGCAACCGACTGTACGGCGGTGCGTCATGATGCAGCGCCTCATGACTCAACGGGCGATGGATGTTTCAATCAGGCCCAGCAATTGGTCGGCCACTTCTTCCTTAGTGCCCTTGAACATCGCAATGGTCTCCGCGTCCGGTGACAACACTTCCACGGTGTTGGTGAGAGAGCCGATGGCGGAGGTATCATTCAGCACGATGCAGTTGCAGTTTTTCATCCGCAGTTTCCGCATCGCGTTGTTATGTGGGTCCTGCGACTCGAGCGCGAAGCCGACAACCCAGCGATCGCCTTTTTGACTGCCAAGTTCGGCCAGCACATCTGATGTTTCAGTCAGTTCCAGCACGATCGGTTTGCCGGTTTTTGTGATCTTGCCGCTGATGCGTTCTTTCGGGCGATAGTCACAGACGGCAGCTGTGGCGATCACACCGTCGCATTTCGGGAACAGTTCCAGACAACGCTGCCGAAGCTGATCTGTGGTTTCGATCCGATGCACTTCACAGCCGGCCGGCGGCTGTTGCTCCACAGGTCCGGTGACCAACAGCACCTGATGGCCGTGAGCAATTGCGGCAGTGGCCAGTGAGTAGCCCATCCGGCCACTGCTGGCGTTCGACAGAAAACGGACGTCGTCAATGTATTCGCGAGTCGGCCCGGCCGTGATCAGAATCCTCATGCCCTTCAACTTCCTGCTTTCGCTGGTCCACTTCTGGCGGACAGTTTCTGTTCAATTGCTTTTACAATCTGACCCGGATCTGCCATGCGGCCTACCCCCACCTGGCCACAACTCAGCCAGCCTTCTTCGGGGCCAACCATGTGATAACCATCTTGTTGCAACTGTTCCACATTCCGCTGGACGGCCGCTTTGGCCCACATGTCACAGTTCATAGCGGGTGCCACGATCACTGGTGCCGTGGTGACAAGGACCGTTGTGCTGAGCAGGTCGTCGGCCATGCCGTGGGCCAGCCGGGCAATCGTCTGAGCAGTTGCAGGGGCAATGACTGTCAAATCGGCGCGTCGCGCGAGCCCGATATGTTCGCCCTGAAAATGTTCGCGGGCTTCAAAAGCGTGGGAGTACACAGGCCGACCGGTGAGCGCTTCAAAGGTTGTGGCTCCGATAAACTGATGAGCCGACTCGGTCATAATCACCGTAACCGTTGCCCCGCGCTGGACAAGTCGACTGCAGAGATCAGCCGCCTTGTACGCGGCAACTCCACCGGAAACTCCCAACAGGATTTCTCGGCTGTGAAGGATATCTGTCATCAGAAATTCATCCTCGCACCTACGTCCTAATCGCGCTCAAATAAAATAACCCTGAGCATCGACCGACGATGCTCAGGGCCTTTGGAGTTCTTCAGGCGATCGAATCAATCACAGATCGTCAAGCCCCGGGCCACCATCGTCGGGCCGCAGCCGGTCGAGTTTGTCGACAAGCGGCGAATCATCTGCGGCCGCTTTCACGTTGCCAGTCGCGTCCAGATAAATCTTGTCGTTCATGATCTCTGCTACAACGATCTGCATCAGATCCTTAGTCTGCAGATCAACCAGAGCGCGTGCGCCGCGGTTCAACGCGACCATCCGCTTCTGGATCAGGGAGGTCATTTTGAAACGACCGCCAACTTTACGGGCGATTTCGTCTTCACGGAATTCATCAAGCATTTCGAGCCATCTCCTCCGCCTTCAGTATCTCACAGATCTCGCTGACCGCGGTTTCCAGCTGATCGTTCACAACCACATATTTGTAACGGTCGGCAAGCTGCAGTTCTTTTTCTGCTGTCGCCAGTCGACGCTGTATAACTTCTTCTGATTCTGTTCCCCGAGCCCTGAGGCGACGTTCAAACTCAGCCGAGGATGGCGCACTAAGGAAAATCGTAACAGCATTCGGGTACTGCTGCATAACCTTCTTCGCTCCCTGAACGTCAATTTCCAGGAATGCCCAGCCGTCGCGCTCCCAGGCCCGATCGAGTTCGGACCAAAGTGTGCCGTAGAGATACCCGGAGGAAAAGACCTCTGCATGTTCAATAAACTGATTTTCTTCCAGCCTTTTGCGAAATTCCGAATCCATCAGGAACCAATAATCTTTGCCGTTTTCTTCTTTAGGTCGCGGCGGTCTGGTCGTGGCTGAAACGGACATGACCAGTTTCACCGGAGCGCGTTTGACCAGCAGATGAACCAGCGTTGTCTTTCCACTTCCGCTGGGCCCCGACAGGACCACTATCCGTTCATTCCGGTTTTGAACCATGAACCCAGTCTCAGAGCTAACCCATCTCTTCCGTCGCTGGAAAACGCTCAGCCTCCCGCTGAACCCACGCTCGCCGTTCGTCCTGTTTTGCTTCGGCCTGAATTTTGATTATTCAACGTTCTGCAGGACTTCCCGCATTCGCTCGATCGCCGCCTTCATCTCAACAACACTCAGGGCGATCGTCACATGATTGGCCTTCGAGCCGATCGTGTTGATTTCGCGGAACATTTCCTGACCAATGAATTCCAGCTTTCGCCCCTGCGATGTCGGACCATTCAGCAGACGTCGAAATTGCTCGGTATGACTGCGAAGTCGAGTGATCTCTTCGTTGATGTCACAGCGGTCAGCGAACAATGCGACTTCGCGAATGACGTCGTTTTCACTGATGTTGATGGACGCATCGCCGATCAGACGACGAACGCGTTCCAGAATCTTGTCACGGTATTCGGTGACCACCTGCGGGGTAAGCGTGGCGACTTGCCGGCCTTCGTTCTCGATGACTTCGCACTGTTTCTCCAGATCCTGCCGCATCGACTCGCCTTCTCGACGACGGAAGTCATCGAAATGATCGAGCGATTCATTCAGCGAGGCTTCGACCGCCGGCCACAGCGAATTCACAAACTCGTCAGGCAGTTCGGTCTGAGAAACCACGCCCGGCAGTGAGAGCAGTTCGCCCAGAGTTGCCGAGTTACTTTTTGTGTCGCCGGAAATGTCAGCCAGTTGTTTTTGAAAGCTGCGCAGCACATCCTGATCAATTCGGTACTCGCTTTGACCGCTGAGAAAGCGGACTCGAATCGAAAGCTGCACGGAACCTCGAGTGACTCGGGAGCGAATCAGCTTTTCAATGTCGGCTTCAAAACGCGCGACTGAGTCCGGCAAGCGGACGGAGAGCTTCAGGTACCGATTGTTGACGGACTTGATTTCTGAACTGACGTGGACGCCCTCTGTGTGCAGAGACGCGTTTCCAAATCCTGTCATGCTGAGCAGCACGATGTAACCACCTTGCGGAAAATGTGGGATCAGGGGCATCCCGTGTTGTGCCAGTTCCAATTCTTAACCTGAAACCTGTGGAGTCCGCGGCGAATCAGTATGTTCGGCCACGGAGTCCGGTTTCTCTTTTTTTGCTGAGATATTGTCTCGCTCAACACTCGCTGCTAAGGCTTGGGTTCTGCCGGCGGAGCGGGTTCTTCTGCGGCTGGGGCTTCCGGAGTTTCCTTCGGAGCTTCAGGAGTTGCTGCAGGGGCTGCTGGTTCCGCTGGTGGTGCGTCGCCCGGGGCTTTATCTGCTTCCGGTGCGGCTGGCTCTGCAGGCTTTTCGGCTTCAGGATCCGCCGCTTCAGGCTTCGCTTCTTCAGCCGCTGGAGTCGCTTCTTTCTTTTCTGCGTCAGGCGTTGCTTCCGCTTTTTCGTCTGATTTTTCAGCTTCCGCGGCCGGTTCAGCCGGGGTCAATTCCTTCACTTCAACTTCACCAGTAGCGTCTTTCGTGGCGTCGGCCTTCTCTTCTGTTTTCGCATCGCCGGCAGCGGCGGCATCGTCAGCCACTTTCTTTGCAGCCGCTTCTTTTGCCTCGTCGGTTTCATTGAAGCGACTGTTTTCGCCCGTTGCAGAGGCTCTCGCATCTCGGCGCACCAGCATGCCCATTCCGCCCGCGAGCAGAACCCAGACGACGGCCAGCACGATGGTAATCCGAGTGAACGTGTCACCGGCGCGTGTTCCGAATGCGCTCTGTCCGCCCATGCCACCGAATGCTCCGGCCAGCCCGCCGCCTCGGCCGCGCTGAATGAGCACAAGCAGGATCATGAATAAGCTGATAACGACAAGCAAAACGGAAAGAACAACAATGAAAAATGACATCTGACTGACAGCTCCACGCTAAAACGAAAGGCGGACACTCCTGTCCGGCGATATTTCCATTGAATCAAAACGCGAAAAGAAGAATTCGAGTCCGTCTCACGCCAACACCGAGTCAAATCGTTCTTTGCCCCAAGGCTCTTCAATCAAATTGACCGTGTTTTCAGACGCCGCAGACCTTTGTAATTCGTCTAACGGGCGATCTTCTGCTTCCATCGTCGCCAAAACACCCTGATTTATGAGCTCAGCTTGCGAGCAGCCTCGATAATCGGCACAAATGTCGATGATTTCAAGCTTGCACCACCCACCAGCGCTCCATCCACATTGGGCTGGCCCAGCAGAGTTTCGGCGTTGTCAGCCTTCACACTGCCTCCGTAAAGGATGCGAACTTTTTCCGCAAACGCGGCAGTATAGCGGCGAGCCAGCCACTTGCGAAGATGTTCATGAGCAGATTCAGCCTGTTCCGGCGTTGCGGTGACTCCGGTCCCAATCGCCCAGACGGGTTCGTAGGCAATAATCAGCCCGGCCGCTTCGGCTTCAGAGACTGCGGAGAGAGCACCTTCCATTTGGCGATCCAGCACTTCTTCCGTCTGTCCGGACTGCCTTTCGCTAAGCAATTCTCCGACGCACAGAACCGCAGAAATCCCGCCCGCGATAGCCGCCAGCAACTTGCGATTGATAATCGCGTCCGTTTCGCCCATCACGTGGCGACGCTCACTGTGCCCCAGAATCACATAGCGGCAGCCGCAGTCACGCAGCATGTCGACAGCCACTTCGCCGGTGAACGCGCCAGGAGCCTCAAAATAAACGTCCTGAGCCCCCAGATGGACCGCGCTGTCCGTCAGCGCTTCGCCCACAGCCAGCAAATAGGGAAACGGAGGGCACACGAGAACTTCAACGCCGGCTTCCGGCTGAGCCGCGATCGCAGCCAATTCCGCAGCTAAAGCAACTCCGGACTGGCGAGTGGTGTTCATTTTCCAGTTACCGGCGATCAAAAAACGTCGCATGTCGGACACGGCTTTCAGTGGGGACGATTTGGAATAAGTTCAAGATCGCTCAGAATAGCGACTGGGCTGTTGCCGCGGAAACCGAAGCCAGCGGAAAAAACAATGCGATGTCGATTTGGATCCCAACGGCGACGTCTGCTTGCCCGTCTGAACACGCGTCATTCCAGAGCCAACTTGTCCGGCCGAGCCTGATGGAAACAGCGTGACCCGCGTTTGTTGTTACTTCAACGGCTCGCTTCTCGGGTACGAACCCAGAATCTCCAGCCGATCGGGCGGCAGGCTTTCCAGTTCCTTGAGAGCCTTCTTGATCCGCGGCTCCGACACATGTCCTTCAAAATCGAGGAAGAACAGATAACCAATGGCCGGCTGCCGCAGTGGAAAAGACTCAATCCACGTCAGATTGATCTTGTTCCTGCGGAAAGCTTCCAGAGCATCGGACAGCGAGCCCGGGCGATGAGGAATCTGCAACAGGAGGGCAGTGCGATCTGATCCCGTTGGATCGGCAACGCTGTCACCAATGACGGCAAATCGAGTCACATTATTGCGATTATCTTCAATGCATTCGGCCACAATCGGCACATCATACTGCATGGCCGCCTGATGACTGGCGACTGCGGCGACGTTTGGTTTATCGCGAGCCAACTGCGCGGCTGTGGAAGTGCTTGTGACTTCAATCAGCCGGGCGTGCGGCATGTTTTTTGACAACCAGTCGCGACACTGCGACAGAGCCTGCGGCTTGCTGTAGATCTCAGAAATCTCGCTGCGATCACAGCGTGCCAGCAGGTTATGATGCACATGAACCTGCACTTCGCCACAAATTCTCAGCGGCAGGCGAGTGAACATGTCCAACGTGTCAACAATGCGTCCGTCGGTGCTGTTTTCGATCGGCACCAGCCCAAAGTCCACATGGCCGCGATTCACTTCTTCGAACACCGTCGCAATGGTGCTGACCGGAACCAGGTCGGCCGCTTCGCCGAAACGCGAAATGGCCGCCTGATGCGTGAAGCTGAACGCAGGGCCAAGATAGGCCACCCGAATATTCTTAATTCTCTGTCGACCGGCACTCATCAAAGGGCGGAAGATGGTCTTCATTTCCGCCGAAGTCAGCGGCCCCTGATTGATTCGATCGATCATCGACCAAACCTGCTGCTGGTCCTGATCGCTGAACATAATCTTGGACGGCGTCTGCACGCCCTTCATTTTCTCAAGGTAAAGACCTGCTCTTTTGTTCAGTAAGCCAACAAGCTGTTCATCCAGCTGCGCCAATTCAATCTCGGGAGCCCCCGGGACTAATGCGGCCGCCGAAGCTGCAGGCGTTGCCGCCGGCTTTGGCCGGGAGGGAACCGTCGTTGCCTGTGCTTTCTTCGCGACCGCTTTCGTAGCGACGGACGGCACGGGACGCGTCGGACGCGCTTTTGGAGCTGGGGTCGAAGGTGCTTTTTTTGCAACCTTTTTGACCGGAGTCTTTGCAATTGGTTTCTTCGCCATTAGCCTGCCCAGCCCTCACGCGAGTGAATACTTGGCGGGTTTCAGACTTCGCTGATCGGCTCCTTGTTTGACTCCGCACGCTCGTTCGCACGAAACCACACCGGCCCTGATGCGCTCTTCGAATACATTACTCGAATGAGCGACTGGGCTGAAACCACGCCTGACATTGAGACACCCGGGCCTTGTACAGGCGTCAAAATTGAGTGTCAAGCTGGGGGGTACCTCTCTCTGAAATCCGAGTGACTTCCTTCATCCGTGTTCCGCAAAGACGACCGGATTCCCCGAGTGCCACTCTGGCACAGGTCACCGCAGCTACGTTTACGGTGCCGTTTTGGCATTGACTCAAGGCGGGGCAGATTTCGAATGGCCTGCCAGTCTGACACCAATACGACCAGTGAGGAATTTCAGGAAACCCTTAAATCATTGTTTTGTATGTGTTTACGACAAAGCCCTGGGATCGGCATGGAAGCTGCTGTTCAGAGAGGTTAGCTGCCGGAATTCCTGAGGACCCTGGGATTCTTTGGCTTAACGAGCAGTGGTTAAGCCGTTGGTTCTAAAAAAAATCAGCTATCGCATCACCCCGGACATGGTGCTGCGAAGCTTTTCAATTGACCCTTTCATTTATTTTGCGGGTTGCACGACACCGGATCGCGGACCTGCAGGCAGACTTCAGAACAAGAGGAACAGCGTCATGGCAGTCTCAGGCGAAAAAATCATCGGCATTGACTTGGGAACCACAAACTCAGTGGTGTCGATCATGGAAGGCGGCGAACCGCGTGTTATCGCTAACCAGGAAGGCAGCCGCACGACTCCCAGCGTTGTCGCTTTCACGGCCAAGGGCGAAACACTCGTCGGAGAACCGGCCAAGCGCCAGGCCGTGACGAATCCTCAGAACACCATTTACTCCATCAAGCGATTCATGGGCCGACGCCATAAAGAGGTCGAGTCCGAAGAGAAAATGGTTCCGTACAAAGTCGTCGGGGCCATCACGGATTATGTGAAGGTGAACGTCCACGGCAAGGAACATACGCCTCCGGAAATCTCGGCGCTGATTCTTCGCAAGCTGAAGGAAGCGGCAGAAAACTATCTCGGCCATAAGGTCAACAAGGCCGTGATCACTGTTCCGGCGTACTTCAACGATGCTCAACGCCAGGCGACCAAGGACGCCGGCCAGATCGCAGGTCTGGAAGTCGCGCGGATCATCAACGAGCCTACAGCAGCGGCTTTGGCATACGGTCTGGATAAGAAAAAAGAAGAGAAGATCTGCGTCTTCGACTTAGGTGGCGGTACGTTCGACGTGTCCATTCTGGAAGTCGGCGACGAACTGGTGGAAGTGCTCAGCACCAACGGAGACACTCACCTTGGCGGTGACAACTTTGACGAAGTGCTGATCGATTACATCGCGTCTGAATTCCAGAAGGAACAGGGCATCGATCTTCGCAAGGACCCAATGGCTCTGCAGCGTCTTCGCGAAGCGGCTGAAAAAGCCAAGAAAGAATTGTCGTCTCAGCAGGCGACTGACATCAATCTGCCATTCATTACCGCTGATGCCAGCGGTGCCAAGCATCTGCAGCTGAGCATTTCCCGGGCAAAGTTCGAAGAACTGATCGACCCACTGGTGGAACGCTGTCGCCAGCCGGTACTGAATGCTCTGAAGGACGCCAAGCTGAAGCCGGGCGACATTCAAGAGGTCGTTCTGGTCGGTGGTTCCATCCGAGTCCCCAAGGTTCAGAAGCTCGTTCGGGACATGTTCGGCAAAGAACCTCATCAGGGTGTGAATCCTGACGAAGTTGTGTCGCTCGGTGCTGCGATCCAGGGCGGTATCATCTCCGGTGACGTGAAGGACGTGGTTCTTCTGGACGTGACTCCACTGTCTGTCGGCATCGAAACCGAAGGCGGGATCATGACGGTTCTGGTGGAACGTAACACGACAATTCCAACGACGAAGACAGAAACATTTTCCACTGCGTCTGACAATCAGCCTGCGGTAACTGTGCGAGTTTTCCAGGGCGAACGCAAGATGGCGTCGGACAACCGACTGCTGGATGAGTTCAATCTGGACGGCATCCCGCCAGCTCCTCGCGGTGTGCCGCAGATCGAGGTGAAGTTCGATATCGACGTGAACGGGATTCTGAACGTTTCCGCGAAGGACAAGGCCAGCGGCAAAGAGCACTCCGTGCAGATTAAACAGTCCAGCGGCCTGTCGCCTGAAGAGATCGAACGCATGCGTAAGGATGCGGAAGCTCATGCCGACGAAGACAAGAAGAAGCAGGAACTTGCTGCGGCAAAGAATCAGGCCTCGTCACTCGTTCATCAGACTGAGAAGACTTTGAAGGAGCATGCGGACAAGCTGGATGCGTCTTCCAAATCGGCGATTGAATCGTCGATGGAGAAAGTCAAGAAGGCGGCTGAAGGTTCTGATACGGCTGCGATCAAGGCAGCAACCGACGAACTGATGCAGGCCTCTCACGCACTGGCTCAGCACATGTATGCGGACAAGGGCGGAGCGGCTGGCGAAGGCGCTTCCGCCGGTGCTGCACCCAAGAGCGGCGATGACGATGTGATCGACGCTGAGTTCGAAAAGAAGTAGGTCGGCTTTCTGAATTCAGACTCCTGAGAAGCCCGGCATTTCAAAACCGCCGGGCTTCTCTTTTGGCACTGCTTCTGGTTTCTCTCATCCGCCCCTGAGATTGCGCGCGGTTGATTTAGCATCGTGCGGCTTTTTAGAGTCGCCTTTCGCTCCGCGAAAGCAGCGTATCCGCAACTTTCGCAGAGCGAAAGGCGACACTTATTTTCCGCTCGATGCTTAACCGTTTAACCCGACTGGAAGCGGAGCCGAGTGACGCCGCATCTTCGAGTCGGGTTAAACGTCAGCGATCTCGGCGGAAACAACATCAGCGACCTGCGTCGTCGCGCAAACGAATAATTACGTTTGCAAAGGATTCGTCGGGGGGACATTCGATCGCGAGAGGCTGCTGTGTCACCGGGTGCACGAACTCCACGCGGACAGCGGCGAGCATGAGGCGGGTGACTCCAAGGCGCTGCTGAAACATGTGGTTGAGCTTTGTGTCGCCGTGATCGGAATCGCCGATCACCGGATGAGTGATCCCGAAAAGATGCCTGCGAATCTGATGATACCGCCCAGTCTTCGGATTCGCTTCCACCAGCGAACATCGAGTCGTGGTGTGCTGGCCGGAGCCGAACGGCACTTCAAATCTCTCGAGCGTGCGGTATTTGGTCTCTGCTTCCTTCGGGGTTTTCTGCGCCTCCGATTGCGGATCTCCGCGACCTTTGGAAGGCACCAGCGGACGGTTTATGGTCCCCACATCATCCGCATGCCCTCGGACCAGTGCCAGATATGTCTTTCGAATCAGACGTTCGGCAAACATTTTGCCAAACACAGCTGCAGCCTCCGGATTCTTTGCAAGCAGCAGAACTCCGGACGTTGGACGATCGAGCCTGTGCACAGGGTAAACAAAACTGCCCAGCTGATCTCGTACATTCTGCAGAACGAACTCTGTCGCCGATCGATCGGCTTCGCTGCGATGCACAAACATTCCGGAAGGCTTCGCAACGGCGACGATCTGGTCGTCCTCAAACAGGATCGGAATTGGAGCATTTTCTTTTTTGGCTTCAGGTTCGTTCACGGACATTCTGATCGGGCATCAATTTGGAAGGCAGCGCTGCAAAAAGATCGAGTGCTGCATAATACCACGTCCGTGATATGGCCGCTGCACTCTGCAACCCCACCCGAAAAGAATGTGGCACATATTAACTGGCCATCGCCATGTCTGCAGAAATGCTGTGTTTTTGAATCATCAGCCATCACGCGTTAGTATCCCGTTTTTTCATGTTTCCCTTGCATAAATCGGGTGCTGGCGCACTGCGGCTGATCAACACATGGCGCTGTCCAGTTAAGATGCTGAGACCGAGATTTCCTTTACCCTCGATTTTTACGGGTTGCCTATAACGTCCGATCGTCCTCTCAAAATCGATCGTGAGCGATCCCGGGAGATCGATTTTTCTGTCGATGAACTCAGTCACAAGCGGTCGGCCAGAAACGCACACTTTCTCCGCGGACAACGGCTTTGGGGGGATCAGGACGGAATTTCGCGTTAAGCGAGGGAATTCCCCCTCGGAGGAGGCTGATACCCAATTGCAATCAAATGGGCTGCCGGGTAGCCTTCGCGATGAATTGCTGCCGCCGGAATGACGGATTTTGCTTAGTCGAAGTGGCACTGTGTTGCTTCTGACGCTTCTGGAGCAGTTCTCCGCGGTGCCGCCCCAAAACGTTTTGCTCGCAAAAGGCGAGTTGAGACCAACACCTGAAAGACGGATGACATGACCGGTCCCAGTGATGACCCTCAAAAGAAAAAGGCTGACGAAGCCGCGCGATATCTCGCTGAATCCTTCTTCGGACTCGATATGAGCCCGGCTGATGTTGGCGGCGAGGTTCTGTTCGATGACTACGACGACGTTTCGAAGCCGGCTAAGTCGCTGCTGAGCCAGGTAATGCCTGAAAATGCCGGCAACACAGAACGCGCCTCGATGCTGCAGGATCAGCGAGCTGCCTCCATCGCTTCGGTTCGAGCACTTGACGAAGATCTGGATGACCTGATCGTGTTCGGCGACGAAGACGATGAAGAAGACGATGCTGTCGTCAACGAAGTCGACGAAGAAGATGAAGACGAGAACTTCGACTTCGGCGACGAGGACGATGAAGACGACGACGATGATGATCTGGAAGAGGAAGAAGAAGAAGAAGAAGACGACGACGAGTTTGACGATGATGAGGAAGAGGACGACGAAGAAGAGGAAGAAGAGGAAGAAGAAGACGATTTCGGTGCCGAAATCGACGGTCCATCGACTGGCCGCAAGTCTTTAACGGCCCGCGCGGAAGCGCCGCAGCGTGGTCGAGATGCTGGTCGGACACAACGCCCGGCTCCGTCACGTACGTCTGAACCTCGCCCCGTGGAACCCCGCCCCGTGGAACCCCGCGCCGGGGTACGACAGGCCGCTCAGGAATCTCGCGAGCCGTCACGTCAGGAGCCTCGCCGCGATCGTGACGAAAAGCGACCAGCTCGCCAGGACGATCGCCGCCCGGCTCGCGTTCAGGATCGCGAAGAAGTTCGTCCCGAGCGTGCTCCACGAGCCGAACGACCTGCCGACCGACCTGCCGACCGACCAGAACGAAAAGAAGCGTCGCCGGCTTCCGCGCCCGGCGGCGGAGACGACGATACTTATTGGCAGGAACTTGATGAGTGGGTCTGGGACGACAAAGAATCAAAGAAGAAGGCCCCCGCACCGTCTCAGAAGGTAATGGCCGATCTGGAGGATGATTTCGAAGACGAAGAAGAGACTCTTGTTGCCGATGTCGATGCAGACAGCGAAGCCGATGGCGACGATGACTCTGCCGACGGTGCAAAGAAGAAACGCCGTGGTCGTCGTCGTGGCGGTCGTGGACGTGGCCGTCGTCGTCCTGAATCTGGCGAAACATCAGAAGCCGCAGAATCCGACGCTCTCGTTTCCGATGGTGAGCTGGATGACGATCTCAGCGAAATTCTGTTCGAAGAAGATCAGGAAGACATCGTCAGTGTTTCTGCTGGCAGCGTAAAGGCTCAGCGTCGTGTGCGCGAAGAGCCACCATCACCACCAGCCCGTCGACCAGCGCCGGATGCGTTTGATGACAACGACAGTGACGTCGAAGCAGAAGCCGAAGTCGGCGAAGATGCGGAAGACCGTCCGGCGGGTCGTGGCCGCGGTCGTCGCGGTCGAGGTCGTGGGCGCGGGCGAAGCGGAAATGGCCCGCGTGAAGAAGGTCGTGTATCAGAACAACGACCAGCACCAGCGGCTCGTCGCCCGGCAGACGATGATGATCTGGAAGATGATGACGAAATTCTGGACGCTGATGCTGATATGACTGACTTCGGCGATGAAGCAGAAGTCGAAGTTGTCCGCAGTGATCGTGGCCGCCCACAGAGTGGCCGAGGTCGCGGTCGTGGCCGAGACGAAGAAAGCCGTCGTGAAGAAGAACCAGTGGTTCGTGACCGAGCGCCACGAGAAGACCGAGCGCCACGCGAAGACCGAGCGCCACGCGAAGACCGAGCACCACGCGAAGCCCGCGCTCAGCGTGATGATCGCGGACCTCGTGAGCCTCGCGAGGCAGCAGCTTCGGATCGTCCGGCACGACGTCCTGCATCGCGCGATCGTGATGCGGCCGACAGTGGCAGTGATCGCCAGGAACAACGGCCTCCACGAGTTGCCCCGGAGTTCAAGGATATCCCAACCTGGGAAGAAGCAATTGGCGCCCTGTCGCTGCGAACTCCAACGGAAGACCATGCCCGTCGGACTGAAAACCGAGGTCGTGGCAGCCGTGACATTGGTGGGCGTCCACCGCGTCAACGGTAATGAAACTGCGTCGCCGTTATACAAACCGTGCTGACTTCGGAAGAAGGCGACCTTCACGCGGCGACGTGCGAGTGAATGGTCGCCAGGACCGTCGTGAGTGGTGATGCAGCAGGCGAACGAAATTAAGCACCCCGAGGGTTTTCCCGGGGTGTTTTTTTGTGCTCAGTGAAAATGGCCGACCTGAATCAGGCTGGTGGTGCCTAACATTCGTACGAAATTCTGCCAGTCCGCAGGACCTGGCGGTGCTGGACCGCTATGCTGGTGAATCTGTATTCACTGGAAATAGAAAATGCAAAACCTTGCGTGTCAGGGTGCAGGGCAACGTAACAATATCGACAATCCGGGTCCTGCAGGCGTCTGCCTGGAGGAGGAATCGGCCGTTTCGATTTCCCTTTGTTCTCGTGTTAGAACTTCTTTTTTTGTCCGTCCTAGCCTCTGTAAGGCGTGGATTGGCCAGTGGACTGCGACCTGCAAAACAGTCTTTGGCTGCGTTGGCAGGGTAACTGCATGACGAATCCGGCTTCTGGAAATGAACAGGATCCCGACCGGGATCAGATGATCGACACTTATTACCGAGAGCACTCCCGCGAATTGTGGGCGTTGTTTTACGCCATGTGCAGCGATGCTGAACGTGCGTACGATGCCGTCCAGGAGGCGTTTCTTCGGTATTACGACTATAAAGGTGAACCGGTGCGAGATCTGCGCGCCTGGCTGCTGCGAGTCGGTCAAAACTGGCTGCGGGATGTGGCTCGAAAGAAGAGCAATTCCTGCGGTCTGTTACCAGAGATGGACGATTTTTCCGGATGGCAGGAGTCTGCAGAAGACCGGCTGAAGCTCGCTGAACGTCAGGAGCAAATCCGCAAAGCGATGCGGGAACTGAATGAGGACGACCGGAAAGTTCTGGTCATGAAGTATTCGATGGACTGGTCTGCGGCACAAATGGCGATCGTTATGGATTGCAGCGCAGCCGCCATCGACATGCGGCTTTCGAGAGCACGCCGCCGTCTGGCTGAAATTTTAGTGGAACAGGGGTTTGAGTATGAATGATTCACCAAACAGCCAACCAGGCAGAATGCCGTCTGATGATCAGATGGAAGGTTTTTTGCGAGACTTCTTTGTTGCGGAAGCTCCGGCAGCTCTGAAGCAGCCATTTCGGCGCCCGGGGGTGGCTCAAATCATGCGTCCCCCTGTTGTGTGTGTCTCTCGTCCGGCTGATGTTCGAACATCGCTGCCACGCTCCCGGCGGATGATTGTGGCCACTGCGATTTCCGTCATGGCGATGTTGTTTGTGGTGGCGATACAAATCAAGAATGATGGCCCGCCTCAGACTGGTCCGGTCAATGGGGCCGGCATGGCAACGTCAAATCAGACCTTGCCTTCAGCAGCTCCATTGCAGAACCTGATGCTGGTGTCGCCAAACGGTGACGCAAAGTCCGCCGTCCATCCGGTGGGCGAAGATGGCGTGACACTGGAAGAAACAGACAGCATCGAACTGAAGCCACAACGATAGTGGGTGCATGGGTTTCTTCCCGGTGAGCCGCTGGGCTCCTGTGCCGCGGATGAGTGTTCGTTTCTCATCCTGAACGAAGCCGACCCGAAACGCTCGGCTTGTTCCGCAACAGTGGGAGTCGACCGTAGCGGAAGCCGCCAAGGCTTTCGGTCGGCACGAGTCCTCCCCGCAAAGCCAGCCGAAACGCTTGGCGCGTTCCGCGACACACGGACAGGGCCACTTGGGAACACATAGGTATTTCCTATGCAGCGAGACCCAAGTATCGATTCGCTGAATAATCGGTCATCGCGTATTACTACAACATCACAGGAGTCGCCTGCACACACACAAAGTGATTATGGGCGCCCTGTCTGACCCTCGTTCTGTGAGAGATTCATGAACTGGCTCAACTATCACCATCTGCTGTATTTTTGGACGATGGCTCGTGAGGGCAGTGTCAGCAAAGCGGCTAACAAGCTTCATCTTTCACAACCCACGGTCAGCGGCCAACTGCGCCAGCTGGAAATCGCCGTCGGAACCAAGCTGTATGAACGCGCGGGACGAGAACTCCGACTCACTGAAACAGGCAAGATTGTCTTTGAGTACGCCGAAGAGATCTTCTCCGCCGGTCAGGAACTGATGCAGCGTCTTAAGGGCAAGGGGAGTCCGCAAACGCTGCCCTTTGTTGTCGGCGTACCCGATTTTGTCCCGAAGCTGATTGCCTACCGTCTGATTGAACCCGTCTTTCATCTCAGTCAGCCGGTGCATCTGGTGTGCTACGAAGGCAAGCTGACGGAACTGCTGGCCGATCTGGCGATGCATCGTCTGGATCTTGTTCTGTCCGACAGCCCGGCCGGTTCTCAGGTGAGCGTCAAAGCCTATAACCATTCCCTCGGCGAGTGCGGCGTGACGTGGGTCGCAATCAAAGAGACGGCCGACCTTCTAAGGCCCGGCTTTCCCAACTCACTCGAAAGTCAGCCAGTCTTGCTGCCGACTCAGAATACACTGCTGCGAAGGTCGGTGGAGCAGTGGCTTGAATCGCAGAGTTTTTCGCCTCGTGTTGTTGCCGAGGTGGAGGACTCGGCGCTGCTCAAAATCATGGCCACACAGGGACTGGGGGCAGCCCCGGTCGCCAATTCTATTCTGAGCGAAGTGCAACAGCAGTATGGATTGCATCCGGTGGGCGAAATGGCCGGGGTCACAATGCAGTTCTTCGCCATCAGTGTCGAACGGAAGGTCACGCACCCTGCTGTGAAGGCCATCGCTGATCAGGCTCGTAAGCGTCTATTTCCCGCATGATTGTCATTCGACGACGTACAGGCAGATCCGCAGCGAAACCGAAACCGCACTCCACTGTGGCCGAACGCTTCAGGCGTTTCGGCTGTTCTAAGAACGCCTGACAAAACTGGGACTGGCTCCCGTATCTTGCGGAAAATACTCAGAAAAATGACGCTGGGAAGGTGCCTGTCCCACTTTTGTTAGAGCCTCTAAGCAGCGAACATGTCCCGGGCGACAGCCCTGGCGGTTTCCGATACATGGCCGCTATTGGAATTTTCGATGCATTGCGAGCAAACGATCCGCAGGCCGACGCATCATTTCCCGCATACATTGAGGAAGGTCAAATTCCGTTCAGCTTCAAGGCGCTCCGGTGAAATCCATCTTCGATATCGACGCCCGACTTCCTGACACAGTCCGGATCGGGACAGAATGGCGCGTGTCGTTCCGGCTGGCCCGGTATTCGACGATTATTCGGGAGGTCCGCGTGACTGTGCGGACGCCCCTCGCCAGTCGAGAATCGCAACGATATGAATGTCAGGTGTGGGCGACGTTGATTCCGCAGGGCAAGATCGAGATTGAGGAAAGCGGAGCCAACGCACCGGAAGCCGTAGCAATGGCCGTCGACAGAGCCGCCGCCGCAATCGCCCGTATTGCCCGTCGCCAGGCTCGTTTGGCCAGCCCAGGCGGCCGACCCGGTCATTAGCCTGCCTTTTTTAGTTTGTCTGCCAGACCCAGCGACCATGGCCTAACAACACTCGCTTTGACAAAGTAGGCGTCACTCTCCGAGTGACGAAGGCCGCACTACGCGGCCGTTGGCATTCATCACTCGAAGAGTGATGGCTACTATAAACGCAAATCGACTGCCCTGGGGCCAACGGCGAGCCGATGGTTAGGTCTAGGACCAATTTCGATCGTTCGGTATAAAACGTACGGTCCTCCGCGACGTCCTGCCAGGCTGCTCAAATTCGAACGTGACGCAGCACATTCTGCTTTCCAGCGGCGACAGGAAAACGATCAACCCCGGAAAGGATTGCTCACGTGTTGTGGATTCTCACCCTGATCACGGCGCTGATTCTCTACTGGATCTACGATGGCTACGGACGTTGCCTGCAGGTCCTGACCGCCGTAAAAACAAGGGCTGGTGGTCGCTCCTCGTCATCAGCAACGGTACCGCATTCGAGCGAATCTCAGGACTGGCCAACCGTAACGGTGCTGCTTACGGTCTACAATGAGGCGGCTGTCATTCGCCGGCGGCTTGAAAACATCCTCGCATGTGAATACCCGGCCGATCGACTTCGAATTCTTGTCGCATCCGATGGTTCTACGGATGAGACCAATGCCATCGTACTGGCGATGAACGACGATCGCATCCAGCTTTATGAAAGCCCGGGCCTTGGAAAAACGGGGACTCAAAACGCGGCTATTCGCAGTATTCAGTCCGAGATCATTGCGTTTACAGATGCCGACATTCTCTTTGAACCGTCATGGCTGAAACAGGTGGCTCGCCGGTTTCAGGACTCGCAGGTCGGGGCCGTTGATGGGCGCGCGATCTACCAGACTCCGGCCTCGGATGCACTTCAGGCCAGCCAGGGATTTTACTGGAACTATGAGCTCAAGCTGCGTCTGCTGGAATCGCAGTTGGGAATTCTTGCTGTCGTTGCAGGAGCCTGTTTTGCCATTCGTCGCGAGATTTTTATCCCCATGGATCCAGCGATTGGAGAAGACTGCATCATCCCGCTGGATGTGGTGACTCAGGGATTGCTTGTCGTGCATGAGCCGCAGGCCGTCGCCTGGTTCGAAATCCCGGAAGACAGCTCCATCACGCTTCGTCGGCGAATTCGAATGACGCTGCGAAACTGGCAGGGCACGTGGACTCGCAGCCCCCTGCTGAATCCGCTCCGTCATCCGGGCTATGCCTTTGCACTCTGGTCTCACAAACTGCTGCGCTGGCTTTCGCCTGTCTTTCTCACCGTCGCCACGGTCTGCTCGGCTAGCCAACTGCTGCTCCGGCCCGGCCTTCCGTCTCTGCTTTTGTTTCTTCCATTCGGTTTGCTCTTTGTGCTGGCTGGTCTCGGACGGATTTCCACGCGGTATCAGATCCGCATTCCCGGAGCAGGCACGGCTTACAGCTTTGTGCTGGCAAACGCTGCGTTTTTGATTGGAATCTGGCGCGCCATCACCGGCCATCGGATACATTCCTATCGAAACACATAAACGCCGACGAGCCGCTTTCTGCCATGATCGGCAGATATTGCCGGTCTGGAATCCATCTTGAGCCCGCTCGGCAATAGTGCCAAACTACGGTTCAACCGAAATGCGAATGACTTTGTGAAACAGAAATTCGTCCGAATCACTTCTCGGAGGTTATGGACGTAAAGCCGCCTGCGGAACGGAGTGCTGATTTAATCGTTTAACGGAGCAAAGTAGTAGGCACATTCCATGTGCCGTAACCCACGAAAAGCAGAGCCTTTTTGCGAGTCAGCGGACGGTACACGGAGTGTGCCTGCTGCTTTTTGAACGGTATTGGGGTTAAACGAAGATGACTCCGTCAGCTTTAAATCAACCCTCCGGGAAGTTGACGGCAAGAAGTTACGGGACTTCAGAACACAGATGCCGGCGGATTGAAACATCAGGAAGCGGCGCTCAAAGGTCGTCGTGCTGAAAAAGGACAAACGTGTTACGCAGGGCGCAAAGGATTGCTGCACTCGTCGCCGCTGTTGCTCAGACAACATGCGTGTGGCTGGTTTGTTGCGCGCTGCTTTTCGTCTGCGGCTGTCTGTCATCGCCGCCCAAAGCGGCATCCGGCGGGTCCAGCACCATTCAGGTGGCTGCCAGTCAGCGTGACTCACTTTGGGAAACCGCGGTTGTGGTGTTAAACCGCAATCATTTCCAGGTAGCTCGTGAAAGCAAGCTCGAGGGAATCATCGAGACCGATTATCGAGGTGGATCGAGCATCCTGGAACCGTGGCATCCGGACTCGGTCGGATTCCAGAATCGCATTGAGAGCACACTGCAGTCGATTCGCCGACGAGTCACCATCAACATGCAGGCCTCAGGCGGAGGCGTGATGACTGTCCATGTGCGTGTCGACAAGGAGATCGAGGACCTTCCCGGTCTTGCCGCAAACTATGAAGGCGGCGCCACGTTCTCTGAGAGCCAGCCGCTGAATCGAGATCTGAATCAGGTCGTTGGTCAATCCGGCCCCTCACGATGGCTGCCCGTGGGTCGTGACCCTTTGCTGGAACGCAAACTGATTTCCGAAATCCAGAGTGGTCCTGTGCCATAACCCATTCGGCCTCTCAAATCGCATTGCAGATATGCGCCGCTGCGAGTCAAACACTCCCCAATGCAACGTGCAGGTTCAACGTGCAGGTTCATCGCGACATAGCCCAACAGCCAGCCAAATGTCAGGTTGAAAAATCGCCAGCACTGTGAAGTCGCATGGGATCCCGTGAAGTTGTATGGGGATGTTGTCGGCCGCATTTGTGAGCCCGCGAACTTACTTCGACTTCTTTGTTTTGCGGGACGCTGCGATAGCTTGCTGACGGCGATAAAGAGCGACCGTTCCCCCACACACGCCCAGTTGTTTAGCCAGCGCCAATCCAGACTCCGGCGTTAAGC
>Ga0335396_10002752_pt1 | contig 20879 bp, 13 predicted proteins | sample FRY02_FD_205743 | JGI IMG/M metagenome (GOLD analysis project Ga0335396, IMG submission 205743) | Freshwater microbial communities from Lake Fryxell liftoff mats and glacier meltwater in Antarctica - FRY-02 (spades assembly) (version 2) | ecosystem: Environmental > Aquatic > Freshwater > Ice >... | reverse complement strand
AAAGTCCTCCTCAAAATATTTACGAATTTGAAAATATTGATATCTCCAATGATAAAATCATTAAAAATGCATTGTACGACTCACAACAAAACTTATGGCTATATACTGAAAATGGCATTTACCGAAGATCAAAAGTCAATTCTAAAATCAAACAGTATTTCATCAAAGACAGTTGGAATGTAGAAAGCAGCATTTTATTTGAAGACAAACAAAATAGAATTTGGTTTTGTGACGAAAGGAAAGATAGCACTCTAAGATACATTTTTCAAGATACCATTCATAGTATAAACCTTCCTTTTCAAATTAGAATTACAGGCATCATTGAAAAACCAACTGGGACTTTTTGGATTTCAACTTTAGGACGTGGACTACTTCAGTTACAAAGCACGCTAAACAACAAGTGGACCTATCATTTTTATAATAATAGCAACAAACTTCCACTAGACATTTACTCAGCTTTTGCTGATAATCAAAAAAACATCTATCTAATAACCAGAAAAGGTCTAGTAAATTGGAACGCAAATGATGAAAGTTCAAATTTAATACCTCTTGAATTACCTAAAAGCACACAGCTCAGTTTCGGAACTATACTAACTGACTCTGTTATACTTCTAGGAACTTGGGGAAATGGTTTATACACGCTAAATTTATTTACTAATGAATTCTCTCCATGGAATACTGCTAAAGCGATAGACAATAATCAATTATTTATCGCCGGTATCAACAGACTAGACAAAGAAATATTGATATCAACTTGGGGAAATGGCAGTTTGATTTATAAAGATAATCAATTATATGAACTCTCCAATAAAACCGGTTTACCCGGCAACAAAATTTATAATACTATACTAGCCCCAAAAAACCGATATCTTATCATCCAAAAAAACTTAGGTATATCGAGTATTGAAAACTTGACACTTTACAGATCCTTTTCGATTTCAAATAGCATAAGCAATTATAATTCTATTACAAAAAATCAAAATAATGGATATCTACTTAGCAAGAATGGAGGAATTAGTTTCTTCTCTGAACTAAATACTAAATCTATTATTGATCCTAAATGGAATATCATGTCATGCCTTCAAATAAATGAGCACGAATTCATACTTGCATCCTATGGCGAAGGCTTAATTCATTACAACGACAAAAGCGAGAAAGCTATAACATTGCTAACATTAAATGGCAAATCCAATTATATCCTTACCAGTATTAAAGATTCCGATAATGATTCAATAATATGGATGGGCTCACTGGAGGGACTCATGAGTTATAATTTCATATCCGGTGATAAATTTTTCCCTGCCGTTTTCGAAAATAATAAAATCAATCAAATAATTTCCCTGGAAGGAGGACATCTTCTTTTAAATTCCGAAGATTCCGGTCTATTTGATTATAACAAATATTCAAATGAAGCAAAATTAATTACTGACACAAAACATAAAACTCTATTCGCCTCTAGTTTAAGAAAAACAAATAACAATGAAATATATTTCTCTACCTATGAAGGGGAAATTTATACTTACAAAGCAAACGATATATACCCAATAAAAATTTGCCAAACAAAAGAAGCAACAAAAATAAATTACTACGCTGTTAATTTCAACAAAATATTAATTGGCACTGACAATGGCATTAGCCTATTTGACATGCACACCAAAAAATGGCTAGGTTTAAACGATCAATTTGGAGGAGTTTTCAAAAAGAAGGTGCACCCTTTAAATCTGTCAGGATTGAATGTCAAAGAAAATATTTTTATCAATGAAAATGGAATTTGCTTGCTATCCAATTCCGTCTATTTTTTACAAGCAATTATACCTGAGTTCCTATTAGACTCTATTTATGTTGCCGGTGTAAACACTAAAATAAATAATGGAGGACTTGAAATAAAATACAATGAATCTATTGATCTCTACTTAAGTTTTACAAAAGTACCCATACCGGAAAATGTCAAAGTAGAATATCGATTTAACAAGGATTCAACCTGGCTAGCTAGCAATAACAACAGACACCTACTTCTGACTAACTTGTCGACTGGAAATCATCAATTGAGTATTAGATACTCAATAGACGGCTACAACTGGACAGAAAAAGAAATATGCAAAATAGCTGTGACCTTACCTTGGTATTTAAATTTTACATTCTATATATACCTAGCAGTTTTTGCGATTTTTCTTACCATAGCAATTTATAGAAAGAAAATCGAATACATCAAAGCAGAAGAGAAAAAGAAAACAATACATGCCCAGCAAATTGCCGAACAAGAAATGAAAGTATTGCGGGCACAAATGAATCCGCACTTTATTTTCAATGCTTTGAACTCCATTCATAATTGTATCCTTCAAAAGGATCCGCTAACAGCTGCAAATAGTCTTACTAAATTTGCTCGTTTGGTTAGGAATATTCTCGATAACTCCATGCATAATTCTATTTCATTAAGAAAAGAATTAAATAGTTTAGAGCTATACATTCAAGTAGAACAATTACGATTTAGTAAAAAATTGTCCTATGCAATTGAATTAGATCCTTCGCTAGATGCAGAATCGATTCAAATTCCACCACTAGTATTACAGCCCTTTGTTGAAAACAGCATCTGGCATGGATTAATACCATCTGAAAAAGAAGGTAAAATAACTATTAAGTTACATGATTGCGATCAAAGCATTAATATTTCAGTTATAGATAATGGAATTGGAAGAAAAAAATCTGAAGAGTTAAAAAACAATACAGAGGTGAATCATAAATCACATGGGTTAAACATTACAATTGACAGAATAATAAAATTCAATGAAGAAAATATTGACTTAACAAATTTCTCAATCGTTGATATTTTGAATGATTTTAATGAGCCCGCTGGAACGAAAGTAAGTTTCAATTTAAAAAAGAAATATAATTAAAAGAAAACAAAATATCAATTCAATTCGACAAATGGTTCTTCCCTATTTAACAAATCAAATTTTATGTCAAAGAAAATAAAACTCCTATTAGTCATTCTGATTTTCACATCAAATTCAGCGTTTAGTCAAAAAAAACCGAATTTAGATTCTCTTATACATCAAATAAATATTACTGTTGATGAAGTATCAAAGCTAGAATTGATACTTCACACTCTTGACTTGAATAATGAATATTATCTTTATGAACCTTATCTTTCAGATAATTTATTCTATCTAGCTCAAAAGGCCAAACTTCTAGCCGAAAAAATAGTGAAGGAAAATAAAGATCCTAAAACACTAAAGCAAAACAAAATTCTACTTGCTAAAGCATATATCCACTCAGGTAATTGGCAATATAAGAATGATTTTTTGCCCCGAAATATTGCATTTAAAGATTATCTATTAGCGATCAAAACAAATAAAGAAGTACATGATTTAAATATATATGGATTAATATTAATTAGGCTAGGCGACTTATTAGATTCCAAAAACAACGTCATGAGCATGAAATGCTACCAACAAGCTTTAACTATTTATGAAAAATCAGGAGATAGAAACCAGCAAGCGCACATCCAATACAGAATTGGAAAAACTATAAAACCGATGAGAGATTCCAAAGAAGCAAACAAACGATTTTTTGCTGCACTTGAACTCTATAAACAGTTAGAAAATCATAAGAAATATGCAGCGGTTGCAAGCTTTTTTGCAGTGTCCTTAAGCTGGTCAAAAAAACATCTTGAGGCTGAAAAATATTTTCAAATTGCTTATCAAACAATTACTCCATTAAATGACAGTATGTTTCTTAGTAGCTTATATATGGGTTGGGCATTGAATGATTTGGAATTACTTGATACTAATTCAGCCCATCAAAAGCTAATTATAAGTTATAAAATCAGCAAAAAACAAGGGAGCTCAATAGCAACAAATACATTAAACCTTATTCGCTTTGGAATACTAAAACCAAGAAAAAAATACAAAGATATAATTATTAATCTTCAAGAACAGTTAGCTGTTTTTCTGCAAAATAATGATAGTGGAGGAATTTGTCAGCTCAATTTCGACTTAGGAAATGCTTATATTGATTTGGAAAAGGCTGAAACAGGAAACAAAGCAATGAACAAAAGCAAAAATCTTACATTTGCAATTGCTTACTTCAACAAAGCATTGGATTATTTACCGTACAATAAAAACAACGCAGATTCTGTTCTGCCCAGACTATTATCTTCTGTAGCATCCATTCAAAACAGCGGTGAATTGATCCATGGAGATGTATTTCTTTCAGCCGGTAGACTTTTATCCTATTTACAAGCAAACATTCTCACAAAGCTTGCATTCTGTCAAGCTCAATTTAAAAACAATGAGTTGGCATATACTAATTTATCAAGGGCAATTGAAATAAGAGACTCCATTGATGAATCGAGCCAAGCCAACCAAATTGACAAACTTTATTTTGAACAAATCAAGTCAAAACAAGCTGTAGAAATTGAACTTCAAAATGAAAGAATAAACAACGAAAGCAAAAGAAAAGAAATTTATGCTTATGGCTTTGGTATTTTCACATTTATCTCTTTAATATTAGCAATTTCTATTTACAGAGGATATCGCTCCAAAATAAAACTTAACAAGGCTTTTAAAACAATACAGGAAACGCAGGAGAAATTAATTAATCAAGAGAAACTTAGTTTTGAAGAAAAGTTGGCAAAGCAAAAAGCAGAACAGGAAATGCAATTATTAAGGGCGCAAATGAATCCACATTTTCTTTTTAACTCTTTAAATTCAATTCACAATTGTATTTTACAAAAAGATACTTTAACAGCGGCTTCCAGCTTGACAAAATTTTCTAGGCTCGTTCGTTATATTCTTGAAAGCTCTAGACATGCCATTGTAACCTTAAAATCCGAATTGGCTACCTTAGAATTATACATGCAATTGGAGCAAATGCGATTCAACACAAAATTTGAATATAAAATAATTATCGAATCGGGAATGTCAGAGGAACAAATAGTGATACCTCCTTTAATTCTTCAACCTTTTATTGAAAACAGCATTTGGCATGGACTCCTACCATCCGGCACAAAAGGACTCATAGAAATATCAATTCGTAAAAATGAAGATAAAATATTTTTTACAATAAGTGACAATGGAATCGGAAGAGATAAATCAAAAGAGCTAAATAAAAATCGAGACGAACACCATACTTCCTATGGTTTAGAAATAACAAAAGAGCGCTTGCAACTTCACAATAAATTAAGCGAGCAAAGTGCTCCCTTCACTATTATTGATCTTTATGATAAGCATGGAAATGCAGCAGGAACAAAAGTTGAATTTGAATTAATCATACAAAAAAATGCAGCCTAAAAACACGCTTCTCAAAACCATTATTGTCGACGATGAATTAAGTGGACGTGAAGCATTGAACAAAATTTTAACGGAATATAGCACGGGATACGATGTGATGGGCATTGCTTCATCCGCCGACGAAGGAGAAGAGCTTATTAAAACACATAAACCGGACTTAGTCTTTGCCGATATAGAAATGCCCATTAGGAGCGGTTTGGAAATGCTGAGCTCATCGCTTGAACATCACAATTTTCTTATTGTACTTACAACTGCTCATGAGCAATATGCCATTAAAGCAATTAATAAATTTGATATTGTGGGTTATTTATTGAAGCCAATTGACATTGATGAATTCAGAGGAATTGAAAAGAAAATAGCAGCGAAAGCAGCGCTGGGCGTTCCAGAAAAACCCAATAAGCACAATAACGCAAACGTTGGCAGCGGACCGGCTATCCTTTTTTTACCAAAGTTAGGAGGAAAAGAAGCAGTAAATGTTGAAGACATCATCTATTGCAAAGCTTCTAATAATTATACCGAAATCTATTTAAAAGGCAAAACACAAAAAGTTATTTCTAAAACGCTAAAGGCAACAGAAAGCATGTTAGCAGACTTCCCATTTTTTTACCGTGTGCATGATAGCTATCTTGTCAACTACCGATTTATTGAAGAATTCCGCAATGAAGGAGAGGGCGGAATGCTCAACCTAACAGAGGGATATAGTGTAGACATTTCCAAGCGCCGAAAGGCCGATTTCCTCCAGTTTTTAAAAAGCAAGGGAGTAAAATTCAACTAGCTTAATTCCATTTACTCATTGATTCCTGCCGCCTACTCAACCAAGGCGCCCGTATAGATATTGGCCAAATCTAAGGCTGATTGTTCCCCTACGTTTGTCCTATAAATCTTATAAAAACAAACATCATGGAAACCAACCCTAATTCAAATCAAAACATGGATCGCACTCTTTTAGCGATCTCGACTCAAAAAAGTGCAGGTACCGCTCTATTGTTAACCTTTCTCTTTGGACCATTAGGCATGCTCTACTCCACCATTCCCGGAGCCATTATTATGATTATACTTTCATTACCACTCGCTCTATTCACATTAGGATTTAGCTTATTAATCACTTGGCCAATTTGCATGATTTGGGCGGCTATTGCAGCAAGGAACAAAACGACAATCAGAAGAGAAATAATCAATTACTCCTTGTTGGTATTGCCTTTTCTACTTACAAATGCATCTACAGAAGCACAACAAATTCTTAATAACACCAATATTATTCAGTTGCACAAAAAGCAAATATCTAAAGAACTTATCGTGGAGATTATTAAAAAGTCGGGCGGGAATTACAATCTAAGTGTCGACTCCATCATTTATTTAAAAACTTCCGGAGTACCCAATGAAGTGATCAATGAAATGCTTCTTTCCGGTACAACGTCAACACCACATACTACGAACATCAAGAGCAATAATAAATTATTACCAGGAATTTATTTTGTTGAAGATGGAAATCAGAATTACAAAAAAATGTATCCAACAGTAAGTAGTCAAAGCAAATCCGGGGGATATCTACTGACCGCAATGACTTATGGAATTGCCAAAAGCAAATCAAAAGCATCGGTACGTGGTACAGAGTCTCCGTTAAAAATTTACAACGAGCAACCGAAATTTATGTTTGTATTTAACAATGAAAATGAAAACGCGAAAGACATTATTGCAAGTTACTTTAATCAAGCCAGTAGTCCGAATGAATTCATGCTATTACAAATGACAAAGCGAACAAATTCCAGAGAATTTGTAACAGGAAGTGCCAACTCATTTTCGCATAGCACGGGAGTTGATGAAAAAGTGGTTGCTCAATTTGAAATTAAAGATTTAGGAAATGGAGCATTCGAAGTTTCGCCTACAAAGAATTTAGAAGCCGGAGAGTATTGCTTTATGTTTGCCGGATCGGTTCCTAACGTTTATTCTGCACAAGCTACCAAAGTTTACGACTTTTCAATTCGTTAATAAATCAAAAAAATAAATAATTAAATCCATCCTAAAAAAAATAAATCATGAAAACCTACCTCCTCCTCCTCTTTGCAGTCATCTGCAGCTTCAATATAAATGCTCAAACCCCAGAAAAAGGCACTATCAACTTTAACGCAGGCATCGGTGTCCCCAACAACATTGGTCGTCTTATGAAAACTATGGAATTATTGAATTCTGACATTAAAGTGAAATCATCACCGGTCTATCAATTCAGTATTGACGGACAAGTTGGCGAAGAATTTCAGATCGGATTTCTTTATGGCCATTCCAGCGTACACATCAAAGGCAATTCTGAATTTGCATCTGCAGATTCGAAGATAAATACGACGATACTTGGATTAAAATTAGAATACATAACGGACTTAAATGACAAATCTAATATTTATGCCGGTCCTACCATTATGTACAGCATCATCCAGTTTAAAAACTTCTTTGTCCCAAGTGCTTCTATGTCCGGAATAGGAATCTATCCTCACGTTGGGATTACTAGAAAGTTCTCTAAGACAACCAGTGGCTACTTTGAGCTAGGCTACGGAATGGCTTTGCTTAATGCGGGGCTTAAAGTGCGCTTAAAGTAATCAACAAAAATTTTGAATATTAAAAATAATATTTATCTTTATTCTAGTATTTCAAAATTCTACGATTTATAAATTTAGTTCTATATCAGTTCATAAATTAAATCTCTTTATTAACTCATTTTATTCTTTCCATTCATGAAAACAACAAATTATTCCAGACATCAGGTTACGCTCTTGACCATTATGGTACAGACGGAAAAATGGCTTTACAAAAAACACTTCGTTTTATTCCTATTATTTGCATTGTTTCACATTGATTCAATTGCCCAAACACCCAAAAAAATTATCTCCATCGAAGGAATGACAGAATATCGCTTGGACAACGGCTTGCAAGTGATCCTTATTCCGGACCAAACACAGGCTAGTACTACGGTTAACATCGTTTATAAGGTGGGTTCAAGGCATGAAGGGTACGGAGAGAAGGGGATGGCGCATTTACTAGAGCATATGCTCTTTAAAGGCTCTGAAAAACATCTTGAAATACCAAAAGAATTATCTGCACATGGTTGTTTTAGCAATGGGACAACAAGTCATGACCGCACCAATTACTTTGAATCTTTTACATCTAGCGAAGAAAATTTGAACTGGGCTTTGGAATTGGAAAGCGACCGCATGGTGAATTCGTTTATTCGTGAAGAGGATTTAAAAACAGAGTTTTCGGTCGTTAGAAATGAATTCGAACGCAATGAAAATTATCCATTCGTAGTCATGATGCAGAGTATCTTCTCAAGTGCGTATACATGGCATAATTACGGAAATGCCGTGTTAGGTTCCAAAGAGGATATTGAAAGAGTGAAGGCCACAACTTTAAAGCAATTCTATAAAAAATATTATCGTCCGGATAATGCCGTGTTAATTGTGGCCGGAAAATTCAATGAGAGTAATACAATAAACAAGATTGCTAAATGTTTTGGGCCCATTAAAAATCCATCAGAACCCCTGGCAGATACTTATTCAGTAGAACCTACGCAGGAAGGAGAACGCGCATTCACCATAAGAAGAACCGGTGATGTAACTCTGTTTAATAAAGGATATCATATTCCTGCAGCTACACACCCCGATTATGTACTTCTGGAAGTTGCGGCAAACATCATGACCGACAAACCTACTGGACGGCTATACGAGTCCTTGGTAAATAGAAAACTTGCCAGTACTTGTTACGGAATACCATATCGTTTAAAAGAACCCGGCTTTATGTATTTCGCAGTTGATGCTCCAATTGGATCTTCAGTTGACAGTATCAACAATGCTATAGAAGCAACAATAGCGCAAATTAAAGTCCGACCCATCAGTCAGGAAGAAACAGAAAGAGCCATCAGTAGATTAAGACTTCAAAACGAAATGGGTTTTAAGAAAAGTGAAACTCTCGCGCTTTGGTTAACACAATTTGTTGCCTTAGGAGATTGGAAACTTCTTTTCTATATGCGCGATCGATTGGAGTTAGCAACTGCGATAGATGTGAATCGTGTTATTGCGGAGTATTGGAAAAAATCGAATAGTACAACCGGCATTTTTATCGCGGAAAAAACACCGGATAGATCCATTGTACCTGAAAGTCCGAAAGAAGGCACCTTAACAAAATATTATAAAAGCTCAGATTTTATAATTTCAGAATCTACATTTGATGCCAGTCCAGAAGCCATTCTATCCAACAGCAAACAAGGTCAATTATCCGGTGGTGCAAAATATATTTTATTACCCAAACCTTCCAGAGGAGAAAGTGTTTCAGCCAACTTAATTATAAACGTCGGGAATAAAGAAACATTGCTGAACAAATCACTACAAATTGATTTATACTCCAAAATGTTGATGAAAGGTTCAAAAAAAATGTCCTACACAGCTATTAAGGATTCATTGGACAAACTGAAAACGCGCATCTTTATTTATGGAGAGGAACAGGAGATTTATGTAAATATAAATAGCGATAAAAAAAATATAAACGCTGCCTTACTACTCGTGAATTATTTATTGCGAAATCCTGAGTTCCCGGAAAACGAATTGGACAATGTAAAGAATGAAGACTTGACAATGTATGAAACCTATAAAAACGACCCGGCATCATTAACCTATCAAATGATGAATACACTCAACAATCAATATAAGCCCGGAGATTTACGATATAATTTATCCATGCAGGAAAAATACGATGCGACAAAAGCGATACAGCGAATAGACCTAGTCAACTTCCACCAAGAATTTATGAATTACGATTCCTTAAGCCTAAGTGTAGTGGGAGATTTTGAAACCGAGAGTCTCGTAAAAACGATAGAGAATAATTTCAATAACTACTCTTCAAAACATAAATATATATTCCCTGATTATCTGCCACAAAAAGTTTTATCAGGGACGAAAATAACCAAAACTCCTGATAAAAAATCTGCTTCACTCCTATTCAGAAAAAACCTCGATGTCACTGAATACACAGAAGACTATCCTGCCTTGTTTATGGCTGATTATCTCTTCGGAGGAGGCTTTATCAATAGCAGGCTTGCTACGCGCCTAAGACAAGATGAAGGACTCTGTTACTCGGTAGGAAGTTACCTGGATATCGACTTAGTTGGAAACGAATCGCATCACGCTATTTATGCCAGTTTTAATCCTGACAATAAGGACAAAGTTGTCAATGCCATTCATCAGGAAATGGACTCCTTGCTCAAGTATGGCATCAACGAAAAGGAACTCCATGAGGCTCAAAGCGGAATTGCCCAACAAAGTAAATTAGAGCGTAGTCAGGAGGGCTTTCTCTCCTATCACCTAGCACTCTACTCAAGCATTTCGAAGTCGATTTTATGGGACAGTAAATTCGAGAAAGACCTGAGTCAATTAAATATTGAACAGGTGAACCTTGCACTCAAAAAATATTTATCTTTACAAGGCTTTGCAGAAGTTTTGGCGGGAGATTTCAAATAACCTAAATATATTCATCAAATAATTTTAAAAATATATACCATGAAAAAAATCATCTATCTATTATTGGTTGTGTTCGGGATGAATGCAATGCAAACACTTAATGCGCAAGGCCTTTATCCTATTGTTGGTTATTATAATAGCCAGTGTGCAGGAGAATCAGTTGCTGTATGGTTTATGAACGGGCCTCCTGTTATTACAGGTGTCTTTACATGGAGCAAGGTAGGAGGTGGCAACCTGCCTCAGTATTGGTCATCTGATCCGCAAACAGGTAGTGTAAATTGTGGAGATTTTCAAACCATAAACAATGGTGATTATATTGTCAGATTTATATGTAATGGAAATATTATGGATTCGGCTATTGTAAATTTGTTTGTTAATCCAAACCCAAATCCATGGTTTACGATTGATTATAAATGTAACTCGACGAAAGTAATGCCGACAGGGGCTGACTACTACAAGAGATTGGATGAATATGGAGACTTTACTGTTCCGTTCGACAGCTTGTACTTATCAGGAATTAATAACATGTTGAATTTTTTTGGATTTAGAGCATTCAATAATGCCGGCTGTTATACAGATGTGTACGTTGGGCATGTCCGTATAATACAACTTACCTTATGGGCTGAACCCACCAAATGGAAAATCGGGCCAGGACAAAGTACCACGATTAATTCTTACTCGAATTACCCAGTGGTTGCCAGTAAGACAAAGTGGTTCAAAAATGGATTACTTTATGCTCAAGGGGTCGACTCAATTGTCACATCAGATACAGGATTATATAGAGTCCAAATGCGAGCAGATGCTTCTTCTGGAGGATGTATTAAATCTAAAGGAATAAGAATCAAAGCAAAACCTGTTTCCGGTTCTCGAATCGGTGAAAACAATAGCGAGTTTGAGTCAATTGAAGGCAAGGAATCAATCCTTGATCTGCAAATTTTCCCAAATCCCGCAACAGACCAGATTCAAATTGCCGGCTATGATCAGGATATATCAATCATCGATATACATGGTCGTATAGTCAATAATTACAAAGTAGATACATTTTACGGCAACAGCGAGCCTCAAATCTTTGAGATAAGTCACTTGCTAAACGGAATCTATCTTGTTCGCTCAGGTGAACAAACAGAAAAATTAATAATTCAAAGATAAATTTTGACCCGATGAAACATCATTATTACTGTGGATGCTACCTATCAAAAGCATCAAGTCATTGCTCATCGGATCGAACTGAACTGAACGGATCCTCCTTCGAAAATAAATTGCACTTACTCACTTGAACTTACAAATGGCAAATGGTGCCATTAAAAAATATTTATCTTTACAAGGCTTTGCAGAAGTTTTGGCGGGAGATTTCAAATAACCTAAATATTTCAACAATTAATTTTAAAATATATATCATGAAAAAAATTCAGTATTTATTAATTGTTTTATACGCTATATTTTTCAACTACACGTTACAAGCTCAAACATCATGTATTGCCGGTGAATTGAACGGAATATCCGTGTTTTCTAACGACCCTTGCGAATCTGTTGACAATTACTTTAGCAACACAGTAGGCTTTTCATTTGACAGACTTCATATTAAAACTGGAACGTTCACATGGAAATATAGAAAGCATCCTTCTGGCTCCTGGCTAAATCTGCCTTCTTCATGGGATATTACGCCTAACGGTATTAATATTGTGGCTTTCAAATATTCAAACAATGGTGAGTATAGAGCAATCTTTACAGAGGCAGGTACCAATTGCCGAGACACTGCATACAGTAGTTTTTATGCATTGAAAGCTCCCAAACCTACGGTGACATTTACATACACCTGTTATGGTGGAGTTTTTGTCGCAAGAGATACAAGGAATACTTCTGGAATAGGCAATACTTATCTCTGGGACGATTTCACATCAACACCTTCAACAAACGACTCATTAAGTATTAACTGTCCATGTGGAATTTGGATTTCAGTTGGTGGAAGTCCTTCAGTTCATATAACTAATTCTAATGGCTGCGAAGCTATCGCTTATATTCAGGGCTCAATCTTTAACTCACAACCAGCCACCTACTCCATCGCCTCCGCTCAAAATCCAATTGGTCCTGGACAATCAACGGTATTAACGGCAAACACTAATTACGCTGTGAGTAGTTACAAATGGTATAAGACAGGAAATTCTACAGTTCTTGGAACAACGCAGAATTATACTGTGAACTATGTAGACGCTGGACAATATAGAGTAAGAATTAAAAACACAATTGCCGCAGGCGGATGTATTACGAATAAATATAAACTAGTTCAAACAACACCATCCAATCGCATAGAAGACTATTCAGATTACGATGCACAGTTGAGTGTGTATCCTAATCCAGCCTCGACAGAAATTACAGTGGGTGGTCATGAAGGCTTGATCGAAATTTTTGATATGAACGGACGTTTGCTTTTAAGTAAGCAGGAACAAAATCCAATTTCGCAAATCAACATAGAGAGTTTGTCGAGCGGGATTTATATTTTGAAGAGTGGAGAGCAGATGATGAAGATGGTGGTGGGGCATTGAGATGTTAATTTGAAATTTGAATAATCCAAAAAAAAGCTGAAAACTTGTTTAAAAACAAATGTTCAGCTTCTTTTTTTTAACGAAAAATATGTACATATTGAGTTAATATTTCCTATTTATCCTTATGAAAGCTTTAACACTTAAATTCAAACTACTCTTCCTCCTCTCTTTCCTATTCTCAAAAACCCAAGCTGCCGATTATTACTGGGTAGGTGGAACAGGAACGTGGAATGATTATGCGAACCATTGGGCAACTTCGAGTGGCGGAACAACTTTTTACACTAGTTTTCCAAGTTCAATAGATGATGTATTTATAGATGTAAATTCATTACAACCAAGCGACACTATATTTTTCGTCGACAATCAAAATTACGTTCATCATTTCTGGATGGATCCTAATTTAAATTATTCTTTCTTTGATATATTACCTTCTATCACATATGCTCAACTTATTGTGACGGGAGATTTATTTGTAGGTGGCACCATCTTTTTTGCAAATCAAGGTATTAATGGAATTGAAATGATAATGGCTCCCTCTTCACCCAATGCTACTATCTATGCTCCGCTAACAGCATTTGCTTCATTTAATTTAAATGGTCCAAGTACAATTACTATGTTAAGCGAATTAATTGTATATGGATATATCATCTTTGGAAGTGACAGTGTACTTTTCAAAACGAATGATTACCCATTAGAGTGCGGACAAATTGTGGATTTTCTCCCAGGAAATAACATGCTTGTTGATATGGGGAAATCAACTGTTCAAATACAAACCGATTTATTTATAAATGTTATCGCCGACAGTGCACATATCATTTTCTCGGGATCAGGTGCGTTCACAGTTCCCATTAAAGCAAAAAAACTTACTATAGATAGCACCGCCTACACAAATGGCTATGCGAGTTCAAAATTAAATGTAGATGAAATGATTATTAAAGGATACTTTGAAAGCAATGCCATTGATACCATTCAAAAACTTTCCATTTTTCTATCAGGAGATTTTAAATCAACACTTACTTGTGATACATTAATATTAGCAAATCCAAATAACTTCTTTACCTTTTCATCTGTCATGGTAAATAATTTTATGGCGACCATCGCATCTCCCGGAAATCAAATCGATGTGGGTAACGGTGCCGCATGTACGTTGTTAGTAAATGCGGATACTGTTTGCCTTGACTTTATGCGATTAAATAATGTCAATGCCATCGGTTCAGCAGTATATTACGCAGGATTTTTTAGTGATGATTTAGGAGGCAATAACGGATGGACGTTTGCTTCCTGCTCTCCACTCATCAGCAATGTTTGGCCAGGCGATGTAAACAATGATCTTATTGTAGACAATATCGACCTGTTGCTTATTGGTGCAGGAAATAATTTTACCGGCGATGTACGTGACAGTGTTTCGATTGCTTATGCGGCGTTCCCCTCTTTGGATTGGACTACCACCTATGCCAATTTAGTCAACATGAAACATGGCGATTGCAATGGTGATGGTGTTATTTTTACAGATGACACTTTAGCGATTTCACAAAATTACGGATTGACACACCCCGCCTTTCATGATGGAAACTATTCTCAAAAAAACGCATCTAACGGCAATGGAGTTCCGCAATTAAGAAATAGTTTCCCTGAATTTCCACTATCAGGAATTGGTGCCCCATTATCAATTAGCACTTCATTAAATACATTGATTCCGGGTGCGAGCTATGCAATGCCGATTCATTACGGACAGACTAACGGCATTGGCGATATGTTGTATGGAATCGCTTTTTCCATCGACTATGACATCAATCAAATTGATCCTAATAGCATAAATATTTCCTATTCGCCTTGTTGGTTAGCAGATACATCAGAAATGTTAAGGATTGAACGAAACGACATGTCGCTTGGAAGAATATCTGGTACTGTCACTCGACATGATTTACAAGACATGACCGGGAGTGGTGAAATTGCTGTATTTCATTTTACAGTGGCTTCCAATGCGAGTGGAAATATCGAATTTGATTTCAGCCGGACACTCGCTTTGCTGAGTAATCAATCGCAAGTATTAATTCAATCAAATCCAATTGTTTTTAGTGTGGTTACCGGAATTAACGAAACATCAAGCTCTACTTTTAGTTTGTCGCCCAACCCGGCACATTCAAGTATTCAAATTCGAAGGACCGGAATGTTGAATACCGGAAGCATTCGTATTCTCGATACGCAAGGAAGAATTGTTCATCGGGAAAAAGCAATTGGCAAGGAATCAAATTATCAGTATGATATTTCAGATTTAGCCGCTGGAATTTACTTTGTAATTATTCAGTCAGGTGATGATTTGCAAACAGTCAAATTAATTGTGGAATAGATAAATAAATTTGAATTAAAAAAACACTAAATAAAATTACTACCAAATCTCTTAAAAATTTCTTTCTCCAAATACTCCTGATGTCGGGGATGCGCGATACGCAACAATTCGTAAGCTCGTTGTTTCAAATTGAGACCATACAAATTGACGATGCCGTATTCCGTAACGATGTAATGTACGTGTGCTCGTGTAGTGACTACCCCTGCTCCTTCTTTTAAAAACGGAACAATCTTCGATTCGCCGGATCTGGTTTCTGACTGCATGGCGATGATGGGCTTTCCGTCGGGCGATAAGGATGCGCCTCGTATAAAATCCATCTGTCCTCCCACTCCCGAATACTGATAAGTGCCGATGGAGTCTGCACAAACCTGACCTGTGACATCAATTTCAATAGCACTATTAATGGCGACCACTTTCGGATTTTTACTGATCACATACGCATCATTGATATAGTTGGCTTCCAGAAATGCGAATTGCGGATTATCATCAACAAAATCATACAATCGTTTTGTGCCAATAGCAAAGCTCGTTGCAACCTTTTGTCGATGCCGCTTTTTATTTCGATTCGTAATTACTCCCTTTTCCATTAACTCTATAACACCATCGGAAAACATTTCACTGTGAATTCCTAAATCTTTATGCGTTTCCAATTGCTGCAACACGGCATCAGGAATAGAACCAATACCAACTTGTAATGTTGAACCGTCTTCAATGAGTGAGGCGCAATTTTTACCGATTGCAATTTCCACCGCTGTTACTTTATCTCTGTAATTTACCTCCGGCAATGCCTCATCCACTTCCACCATCGCATCAATTTCACTGACGTGCATTAGTCCATCACCATGTGTACGCGGCATGCGTTGATTGACTTGAGCAATGACGTATCCTGCATTTTTCACAGCAGCCTTCGCCACATCTACAGAAACACCCAAGGAACAAAAACCATGTTTATCAGGAGGAGAAGTATGAATCAAGGCCACATCCAACTTCAATATTTTACGATGAAACAATTGTGGAATTTCGCTTAAGAATGCCGGGATATAATCACCTTGATCTTCGTTGATAGCACTTCGCACATTCGCAGAAACAAAAAGCGAATTGAAATAAAAATTCTCCTTAAAAGAAGAATCCGTAATGCCCAAATCACCAAGCGTACTGACGGAAATCAATTCCACCTTTTTTAAATCATCTGCTCTATCCTGTAGTGCGCGAAGTAAATGCAAAGGAGTTGCAGCGCTTCCATGCGCAAATACTTTTTGCCCCGACTGAATTTTAGCCAATGCATCCTTAGCGGAGACGAATTTCATGGTTTTAAAATCGCATTCATTAAATTAAACAGATATGAATTCGTAAGAATAAATCTTCTGAAAAGTTTTATCATACTTTAAAATAATCTCTAACCTTTGCAGCAATTTGATTTTCCGTCATACTATCTGCAGTTTCCACACCTTTCAATTTTTCTTTTAAGGAATGATTCTCTTCAATTTCTTGCTTCAACCTTAATTTTGCCTCTGAAGGACCGAATACAAATAGCTCATCAGCCTGATTTATTCTAGATATGATTTCACCAACAAAATCACTCATTTGATGCTTTTTTGTTTCTTCAAACGTTCGTTCGCTGCTGATATGCTGGCTTCCCATAAATGAACCTTTATCGCCTTCTTGGTCGTGATGAACACGATTTTCAACATTAGATTCAATAGTTTCAATTTTTTCGTTTTTTCCATCAAGCGCTACAATTATTGCTTGCTTGCTGTCGATCCATACTCCTGTTTGCTTTTTCATATTTACCTTTTTTAAATTTAAATGATAGTTGTAATGTACTAAATTATTTTGATTAAATCTCTATTATTTCATTTAATTTAGGAATGCTTGCTTCCCAACCATAAGTGTCCATAATTTTCACTATTAAAGCATCGGCAGCAATTCGCTCCCCGTGAACAGTGAAAATATGTTTAGGAGCCTCCTTTATTTCACGCATCCAATCCAGTAATTCATTTTGATCGGCATGTGCAGATAAAACTTGTAAGTCGAAAACCTCCGCTTGAACAGGATAGTACTTGCCATAAATTTTCAATTCTTTTGTACCTTCAAGCAGTGCTCTACCTCTGGTTCCCTCTGCCTGATAACCGGCTAACAGTATGGATGTTTCGGGTCGATCTAGATAATATTGAAGATAAGTAAGCACCCGACCACCGGTCACCATTCCACTACCTGCAATTACAATTTTAGGTTTATCATTGTCGATGTTCTCCCAGGTTTCTTTGTATTCGCGAACAATTTGAAAAGCTTCGCACATTTTAATGCAATCGTCGATTTCCAATTGATGCCATTCTTTATACTTATAAAATAGTTGCAATACATTTGCGCCCATCGGACTATCTAAAATCATTGGAATTTCAGGAATCATTTTTTTCTCGCGTAATTTCCACAAAACATACATGAGTAATTGTGCTCTTTCAACAGCGAAGCTTGGAATAATTAGAGTCCCATTTTTTTCGATGGTATGCATTACAATTTCCTGCATCCTCTTTTCTAAATCAATTTGCGGATGGATTCGATCACCATAAGTACTTTCAATGAGAAGTACATCAGCCTTCTCAGGTTTTTTTGGCGAATGCAGCAATGCATCTTTTTTGCGACCGATATCCCCGGAGAAAACAATTCGCTTTCCTTGTACATCCATCTCTATAAAAACAGCACCGAGAATATGACCGTTATATTGCAAGCGAACTTTTATGTTTGGAAAAAGTTCAATCCATTCACCTTCTTGCATCACTCTAAAATGAGCAATGGCGCGTTCCGCATCTTTTAAATTATACAAAGGTTTTGCAGGATGATGTTTTGAATAGCCCTCGTCATTTGCTTTTTTAGATTCTTCCTCCTGAATTTTTCCACTATCCAACAAAATTATTTCAGCGATATCAAGTGTTGGTGGTGTACCGTAGATGTGTCCCTTGAATCCTAATTTAAGCAAGCGCGGCAAATAGCCGGTGTGATCGAGATGTCCGTGTGTAAGTATAACGGCATCTATATCCGAAACATCCAAGGGTAAATCATTCCAGTTTAAAAGACGAAGTTCTTTGAGTCCCTGGAACAATCCGCAATCGATTAAAATTTTTTTATCACCCGTATTCAACAAATATTTGGAACCGGTAACAGTTTCTGAAGCACCTAAAAATTGAATTGTCATATATTTTTATTTTTAAAGAAATATTAAAAATTTGTCTCGCACAAACTTCTACTTTCATTCATAATTTTACTCTGTCGTATTTTACTAATACCAATACTATTTAATAAACTCGCATCTTCGCATACATCCTGACAAAGCACAACTCCTTTCTCTAAAAGTAACATCACTTCATTTTTTGTGATGGTAGTTAAAGAGGTGATGGGATGAAGTCCGAAATGATCAATTTTATTTTTCAAGTTGCCTTTCGCTGGATAATTCCATCCAATCAATTTCAATCCGGAACAATTTCCATATTCCAATGCATCATTGGAGAATCGGGTATTGGTATAAATCCATCCTTGATGAATTTTTTTATTTTTATTTCCATTTTCCTTTTCATTTTTCATCCATTGCTTTTCCACATCTCGAAAACGAGAATGGATATAGAGCGGAACTTTCACGTCGCAGAGTCGGCCTTGCTCGTTATGAAACTTGCATTCTACCATGTACAAGTCATCATCTTTCTCCGCCACCACATCAATTTCATGTTGCACACAATGGCCTTTCACCAGCACACCCACTTTGGTATGAAAGCCTTCGCGCTTCAAAATTTCCGCAATAAACTTTTCAAATGGGAATCCGGTAGGACCTAATTCAAAAAGTGCTTTTTTCAATTTATAACGTGCTGCCGCAGGACGCGATTTTTTTCGCAATAAAGAAAAAGCCATTTTATAAATCTCTTTTGTAGAGATTCCCTCGTACAAGGACGCTGTCACTCTTTCAATAACTTCTTTGATAACATCTTCCTCGGCTCCCGAACGCCTTAAGGAATTTTCTAGCTTTGTAGAGATGAATTCATCCGTTTCACCTGACATTTTAACTATAGATATTTTCTCTTTACTCATAATTAAATTTTTAAAAAATAACATTGCCTAAATTTATTTCAAGGAATGACTTACTGAACTAATAAAATTCATGTCTATTTATGACAAATAACCATCAGCAAAATGTTTGCTGATAGAATTGAATTACAAATACAACTCAACAAGCTCTATATTTATTTGAACTGGGATATGCAATAAAAGCTCAAATTAAGAATTTTATGCTAAAAAGTCTGTTCGGCAAAAGCAAATTTAATTCGCCAACTATAGTATACATATTGAATTTCAACAAATTGCAACTTTTATTAGAATAAATAAAAAACATCTTTTTCGGTAAACAGCTCTCTACTTTATAGTTCTGGAGTGTATAAGCGGGCTCCTTGAAATTTAAAATAGTTCTTAAAAAATATATTGTTGGGAGGAGTCCGCCTATCTCTCGCGATTTGATGCATCTTCAATATTTTCAAATGTTTCATGGTAAAGAATAATCCAAGGTCTGTATCTCTTAGTAAATCCCTTATTCGATTCATGATTATGTGCAATTAACCGCCCTTCTAAATTAGAAGTTCTTCCAACATAAGTTTTTCCTGTAGACGGACTAAGTAGATAATAAACGAAATGCATTTTTATAAATTACACCATTGAAAACTCAATGAAATTTCAAGCAACTTTCAAGACTCGAACCTATGTCCGCCACGGCGGATATGGGCCCAAAGCAAAAAGCTGAAACTTTAATTTGGCTTTTTTTTAGTTTGAGGATTTACTGCACTCGAACCTATGTCCGCCACGGCGGATATGGGCCCAAAGCAAAAAACCGAAACTTTAATTTGGCTTTTTTTTAGTTTGAGGATTTACTGCACTCGAACCTATGTCCGCCACGGCGGATTTGAGCCCAAAGCAAAAAGCTGAAACTTTAATTTGGCTTTTTTTTAGTTTGAGGATTTACTGCACTCGAACCTTTATCCGCCACGGCGGATATGAGCCCAAAGCAAAAAACCGAAACTTTAATTTGGCTTTTTTTTAGTTTGAGGATTTACTGCACTCGAACCTATGTCCGCCACGGCGGATATGAGCCCAAAGCAAAAAACCGAAACTTTCGCTTCGGCTTTTCTTAGTAGCGGGGATAGGACTCGAACCTATG
>Ga0335396_10002749_pt1 | contig 20907 bp, 15 predicted proteins | sample FRY02_FD_205743 | JGI IMG/M metagenome (GOLD analysis project Ga0335396, IMG submission 205743) | Freshwater microbial communities from Lake Fryxell liftoff mats and glacier meltwater in Antarctica - FRY-02 (spades assembly) (version 2) | ecosystem: Environmental > Aquatic > Freshwater > Ice >... | reverse complement strand
TAGCATAACCAAAACCCTTGCTACTGTTTCGGGAATTACCCAAGCCACACTTTCTGATTTTGTTGCAACTATTAATTGGGGTGATGGTACTGCAAATAGTACTGGTTCGATCATACCTGCGCCACCAGACTCTGGTTCTAATGCCTTTCAGGTTTTAGGCACCCATACTTATAATTCTTTAAGTCTTTTTACAGGCACGGTCACTGTTCGCAGAATATCAGATAACACAAGTTCTTCAGCAAGCTTTTCTGCTTTTGTTCTTTCACAAGGGCAAAATAATCAACTTAATCAGGTCGATGGAGTTCGACTGCCCCCCGGCGATAAATTTGCATCTGCAGGTGTCCCGGGTCTTCAAGCTAATTTCTTACAACCGGCAGGTAATCCTAACCCAGTTACTTTGATTACTTCTTCCTTTAAATCTAACCCGCAACCTTTTAGCACTACTTTACCTGCACAAAGTTTTTTTGATATCAGGTTAAAAAACCCACCAGCCAATTCTTTTCTAAGCATTACCTTAAACTTCACAGGTGGATTACAACGGGGTTCTTCTCCGTATATCCAATTTGCTCAAGACAATTCAACCTCTTACCAAAATGTTATTTCCAACAACAACTTAGTTACTATTAATTACATTAATGGCACTATCACGGTAGTTATCAGTGCTTCTAGTTTTCCATTAATTACCAACTTAGATGGGACGGTTTTTGCTGTTGTCCTAAGTCCTGCTCAGATTTCTTCTAATACCGTTACGACGCTTCCCAATTATTTTTCTGGGGGAACGGCTGTAAGTATTGCTTGGGGAGACTCTTCAACTGTAGTTGATGTTAGAAATTCCACTAGTTCGCTTACCTTTCAGAATTCTAGGCAAACCACTTTGTCTCTTTCGCCTTCGCAATCCTCTGGAACAGTTCTTTTGCGAGCTTTGAATTACGGTGGAACAACCCCCGATGATGTTGGCAAGGAAACCATCAAGCAATTGATAAACCTTGATATTATTCAGAGCATTATCAGGGGCACGATTGGCATAGGGCCAGAAGTGATAGGCGGCATGATCAAAAAGATGATGCCTGGAAATATGAGTGAGTTTTTCAAACAATGGTCTAAGGTTATTTCCGAAGGAAAGACTGTATCCAATGATATGATCACGCCCGGATTAAAAGCACCTTCCGAAACTAATAATGGTTCATCCACAGACAAGCCTGAAGAATTAGACGATTCTTTGTTGGAAGATGCTGCATTCGAGGATATTTCACAAATCCCCCAGGCCCTGCTTTCTGATGATGAATACGACCCCTGTTTGAATGTGTTTTCCTCAGATCTAATGTTCGACGAACTTGCTTTTTCTGGGGAAATCAACTGGGCCGGGCTGGCACTTTCTACCTTGGCCCTGTCACAATTCCGCACTTTTTCTAAGGATAAGCCCAAGCCTGTTTGTTCCATCAAGATCGGTGCCTAGGCAAAAATCTCAAACTTTATTGCCATCTGATTGCCCCACAGCGCTTGAGGTGTTACCATTTATATTGTGGCTTGTAATTTTTGCGTTATCTGTGTGATAGAAGTATTATGCGCGATCCCTTTTCTTGGTCGATTCCGTTAGGCAGGGTCTTTGGTATCCTCGTTAAGGTGCATTTATTGTTCCCATTGGTGGCGATTGGTTTAATTCTTCGAATCAGTTTTGCAAAACCATCACCACCCGATCATATTTGGCTCGATGCCTTGCAGTTAACGATGCTCTGGTTTTTTTCTGTATTACTGCATGAACTGGGCCATTGCTTTGGGGCCCGAAAAATGAATGGTGATGCCACCGAAATCATGCTTTGGCCCTTGGGGGGATTGGCGCAAGTTGACATCCCCAAAAACCCTCGTGCTCATTTTATCACCGCTTTTGCTGGCCCCCTTGTCAACCTTGCACTTTGCTTTTTCTGCGCCTTAACCCTTGCCTTTATCGGGTCTTCTTTTCAACCCCCTTGGAGCCCTTTCTGGCCCCCTTTCCGCATCGATGCCGAGGGTACTATGGGCCTCCTTACTTGGGCTGGGTCGCTTGAAGAAACTTCCGCTTGGTTTCCTATTCTTCTTTCCAGGCTCTTTTTTGTTAACTGGACTTTATTCCTTATCAATATTCTTCTGATAGGTTTCCCAATGGATGGTGGTAGAATGTTGCAAGCCTTTCTCTGGCCTAGAATTGGTTATCGCCAATCAACCATCATGGTCATATTCACTGGCTTTGGTTGCATGTTTCTCGTTGGTTTGTTCGGGATTATTTTCAATGAAGTGATGGTGTTGTGTCTCGGTGTTTACATTTATGTTGCTTGCAGAAATGAATGGCATATCCTGGAATTGGAAACTGCGGAATATGAATCTGGGTATGATTTTTCGCAAGGCTATACCAGTCTTGAAAGAGATGATCCACAAGTTCCTGCAAAGCCCAGGCTTAGCTGGTGGGAACGATGGAAAAAAGCCAGGACTTTAAAAAAAATCCAAAGCATTATCAAGCAGCAGGAAGATGAAGAAATCCGTATGGATTCTTTGCTTGATAAACTTCACCGTGAGGGGTTTAAGGCCCTTACCGAAGAAGAACATCGATTCATGAAGCGTTTCAGTGATCGTTACAAAAACCGTTCCCAGTAATCTTAATTTTGGAGAAAAGTTCGAGCTGGTTTTTTTGACCAGCTTTGTTCTTATTTATTATGGCCGACCTTATTCAACCCAGAACCCTTAAAGGGTTTCGCGATTACCTTCCCTCACTTATGATTCCTCGTGAGGAAATTCTGCAAAAAGCCCGCACCGTTTATCGATCTTTTGGCTTTGCCCCCATCGATACACCCGCCTTGGAATATACCGAAATCCTTCTCGGTAAAGGCGGGGCTGAATCCGATAAACTTATTTATCGTTTCAAGGATCATGGCGATCGCGATGTTGCTTTACGATTCGATCTTACCGTACCTTTCGCACGCTTTGCTGCACAGCATGTTCCCGCTTTAGGGACCCCTTTCAAACGCTACCATATGGGCCCGGTTTGGCGTGGTGAAAATACCGCCCATGGCCGTTACAGAGAATTCTGGCAGTGCGATTTTGATACCATTGGCACTACCTCCAATTCTTCGGATATCGAGGCAGCGCTTGTTATCAACGCTTTGCTTGCTGCAATTGGGTTCGAGCGTTTCGAAATTCATGTTAATAATCGATTGATTCTTTCAGGCTTGCTTGAAGAATTGGGCCTTGCAGATAAATCGGTCGCAGTACTTCGTGCCCTTGATAAGCTTCCCAAGGTGGGTATTGAACCTGTGGTTGAAGAAATGGTCTTGCATGGTGTTGATGCAGAAAAAGGCAAAAAAGTTCTTGAACTTGCAGGCTTTAAAGGCACCAATGAAGAAATTCTCGCCTTTGTTTCTGAAAAGTTTGGCAATAATCCCAAGGCTGCTGATGGTGTTAAAAAATTAAGCGAAATGCTTATTGTCGCACGCCAATCAGGCATTCCCGATGAAAGATTACGCATCGATCTTTCCATTGCTCGTGGCTTGGATTATTACACTGGTACCATCTTTGAAACTTTCCTTTCTGATATCCCAGGCATCGGAAGTATTTGCTCGGGTGGGCGATACGATAATCTTGCTGGCCTCTATACCAAAATGCCTTTGCCTGGTGTCGGGGCATCGCTTGGTTTGGATCGATTGCTTGCAGCGATGGAAGAATTAAAAATCTTGGGCGGTATACAGGCGAGTGCCCCAGTTTTCATCGTTCGATTTGCAGATACCCCAACAGGAATTTACGAAAAGTTAGCCGCAACTTTGCGGATTGCAGGAATAGGCGTTGAAGTTTTTCCCGAACCGAAAAAAATAGGCCAGCAATTGCAGTATGCCGAGAAACGCGGATTTCGCTTTGCCCTTATTGCAGGCCCTGATGATTTCGCTTCCAAGAAGTTCAAAATCAAGGAACTTGCAACAAGGCAGGAAGCCGATTACGATGAAGCAGTTATTGTTTCCCAGTTGCTAAGCATGCTGGTACATTAACTTGTCTTGATAATTTTCACCCCTCGGCCCAGGAGGGTTTTATGGATCGTGGAAATCATTACGAATCTGCATTTGAGTGGTATTTGCAGGATAACAAGATCTGCTATGTTGCTGTTGATGAGCAGCGCAGATCCTGCCTTGGGGGCGAACCTGTTAAAAGCCTCGATTTCATCCTTTATGCGGAATCAGGCGCCCGATTTGTGGTTGATGTGAAAGGCAGAAAGTTCCCCGGTGGGCCCCCAGAAAAACCGAAAAAAGTTTGGGAGTGCTGGTCTACCATTGATGATGTTGAAGGCCTTGAGCGATGGGCGGGCATGTCTGGCCCATCTTTCCAAGGGTTATTGGTTTTCATTTATGAAATTGCTAAAGAAGTGCAGCTTCCAGAAAACACCGATGACTTTTGGAAATGCAGAGATAAAAGATATTTGGCACGGGCGATTTTAGTCTCTGATTACAGGGCCCAAATGCGCACTCGAAGCCAGAGTTGGCGCACCGTTGATTTGCCAGGCAAAGTTTTTCGCTCTTTGGTTAAGCCTCTTCGTTATTTTCTTGAACTTCCTGAATTTGAGGAAGAGTTTGAAACAGACTGGTAACTTTATGAACCGTTGTAAATTTGGTGTGAAGCTTGAATGTTTTGGCGTACCTTTGCGCAAGGCTCTTTTGCTTGCGGCTCAAGCTGGTGTCCAAGGTGTGCAATTTGATGCTGTTGGTGAACTTTCCCCCGATAAACTTTCCGAATCTGGGCGCAAAGAAATATCCTATCTCCTCAGATCTTATAACCTTCAACTTGCTTCTGTTTTTTACCCGCTACGCAACGGGCTTGATGTTTCTTTAGATCAGGAACAGCGCATCCTTCATCTTAAAAAAGTAATGGATCTTGGGTTTGATCTCGGGGGCAGGGTGCTTGCTCTTCATGCGGGCCAGATTCCTCAAGACAATGAGGTAAAACGCATCGCTATTTTAACCGAATCGCTTTCTTTTCTTGGGGCGCATGGCGACCGAATAGGTGTTTCTCTTGCTTTAGAAACAGGGTTGGAATCGGGCAAAGTGATGGCAGATTTTCTTTCTACGATTGATTCTGGGGCTTTGGGTGCAGCTCTTAACCCAGGTAATTTAGCCCTTAATGGGTTTGATCCTCTGCAAGCAGTACTCGATCTTGGATCTCGAATCAAATTGGTTCAAGGGAAGGAAATCGAAAGCAATGGGCCAGGTAGGGCGGCCCGCGAAGTCCCTCTTGGTAAAGGTGATTTCGATTGGAATTCTTTTATGGTTTACCTCGATCATTCTGGCTTTCAGGGCTTTTTAATTTGCCAAAAAGAAGAGGGTGATGACAAAGCCGAGCAGTTGGTTCAAGACCTTCGTTTCCTCAAGGCTTTAGGCAATATTGGTTCTTGAATTCAACCCCTGCCTTTGCGATTATTGTTTATATCTAAACTCCATTTTTGACTAAGGGGTTTATTATGCATCGTCGTACCTTTATCGCTACCACAGGCGCCAGTGTGATTTCTTGGAATGCTTTTGCTGCCCCCTTCTAAAAAAGTGAATCTTGGCATCATGGGTGCAGGAGGTCGTGGCACTGCGCTTGCAAAAGCTTTTGCAAAAATACCAGGAGTCCAGATTGGTTTTATTGCGGACCCAGATTTCAATCGTGTTACCAATGCTGCGGGCGAAGTCGAGAAAATCTCAGGAAAATCACCTAAGGTCGATATGGATTTCAGGAAAATCCTCGATGATAAAGATTTCGATGTTTTTGTTTGCGCTGCTTGCAATCACTGGCATGCTCCTTCCACTATCCTTGCGGTGAAAGCGGGTAAACATACTTATGTAGAAAAACCTTGCAGCCATAATCCTCGCGAGGGTGAAATAATGGTTGAAACTGCGTAAAAGTACAACAAACTTGTGCCGATGGGAAATCAAAAGCGCACTTGGCCTAAAATTCGTGAGGCAATTGATCTAATCCATAAAGGCGAAATCGGCGAAACCCACCTCGCGCAATCTTGGTATTTAAACAGCAGGCCTACTATTGGCAAAGGAATTGAAAAACCCGTGCCCGCAGGGTTGGACTTTGATTTATGGCTGGGCCCTGCTCCTCGCAAAGCTTATAAAGATAATTACCTTCATTACAACTGGCATTGGTTCTGGCATTGGGGTAATGGCGAATTAGGAAACAATGGCATCCATATGATTGATGTCTGTAGATGGGGTCTGGGCGTGGAATTCCCTACATCGGTGCATTCTTCAGGTGGTAGATACATGTACAAAGATGATCAGGAAACACCTGATACCCACATGGTTGAATTTAATTTTAACCAAGGTAAGCATATTCAATGGCTTGGCTTTAGTTGCAATCGCTTACCCGAGGGCAACACTCCCGATATTCTTTTCGTTGGCTCGAAAGGTTTACTTGCAATTAAAGGTAGCGGTTATGCCGTTTATGATTCCAAAGGAAAAGAAACCAAATAAACTACTGGCGATGGTGGGGAAGCTGAACATCTTGTCAACTTTATTTCCTCGGTTCGTGGCAATGGTAAGTTAAACTCCCCCATCCCTGAGGGACATAAAAGCACTTTGCTTTGCCATTTAGGGGATATTTCCCAGAAGGTAGGGAGAACCCTTAAGTGCGACTCCTCAAATGGCATGGTTTTAAACGATCCGGAAGCCAAAAAATGTGGACTAGAGCATACGAGCCGGGTTGGGAGCCAAAGTTATAGGCTTCTTTTAGGCCAATAATAATTTTGTTTTTAAAGATATCTTTATTGATTAACTCTAATTACTGTGTAATATCATCTTGTCTTTCCTGCCATTGCAAAATGTTAGGAGGGATCATTTCCCCGGGTTGCAACCTAGAGCGAGCAAGGTGGTTAAAAGCCTTGTTACGGTTGCAACTCACTTTTTATCCCACTGGTTCTTCAAGTTTTTTCCAACAACTGCCAACCAACTGCGCCTTTGCAAGCCACAGATTTACTTCCTCCGGTGAACTCGTTGCAACTTCCAAAGGGATTAGCATTTCTCTCATTACACGAAACCAAGGAAAAATAATTAATGTTCCTACCAACGCCAGATTAAATGGCAGGCATAAAATCGGGAGCCCTATCAAGCGCAATGTTGAACCAAGCCATTCCCAAATCGCAACTATGCTAATAGCCAAAACCGTGCCCCACAATGAAGTCTTTAATCCCATACGCAGATATTGGCCACCAAATGCAAGCAACAAAGCAAGCAGATTAAAGAACAAGTTCATATCAGAGAAAGACTTTCCTGTACTGGGGGCTATCGAAAAAAGAGTTATTAGGATAATAATCAGAGAAAAGGAAATAAAGAAAGAAGTGCGGGAATGCCAGAGTATGCCGATTAGAAATAAGACCCAGCTTAGTATTTGAATTGAAGAAACAGATTGCATAGCGGGAGATATACTTTTTTGAATCCAGTTGGAAATTCCAGCAAGCCAAGAACCGTACTTCGGGGATTCTGTTTGATATGTTCGGGAAAGCCCGAGGTACGCATCGCTATTTAGTGGAGTGGAAAGGATGCACTTGTTGAAGCAAGATGCTTCTTGAAGGTTGCCTTTCCCTGCATAAATCCATCCTAAGCCGTTCCAAGTATTGGCTGCTTTGAAAAGTAATTCTGCTTGTTTATAATGGCCAAGGTTAAATTCGCACCACCCTGCACCACTATAGGCATCAAGAAGCGTAGGTTCGAGTTTTATCGCTTTTAAAAAATGGGATGAGGCTTTTTTATAGTCAGCAATATTATAGTTAGCCCAACCCAAGCCATCTTCTTGATACCAACGCCCACGAGTGGAACGGGGTTTAGATTCTTCGAAGTGGATTTTAGCTTGATCGGGTTTCTGCAATGCTAGTGCATTCCAGCCGTTCATATCAATGGGTTCGTACAACTCTGCAGCACTTAGAATTAGAACATTAAACCAAACTGCAAAAATATAGGGAAGCGCAAACAAAGTAAGACCGAAGCGTATTCGTTTGAATATTTTTGTGCTGACAACCAGAAAGAAAACAATTATCAGGGAACCTAATAAGGTTAGAATCAGTTTACCCATTGCAGGAACTTCAGGAAAAATGAACCACGACAAACCAAGTAAAGCCCCATTAACTCCGAATAATCCCGACTGCATTTCTGCTTTCATTCCTGCAAATTTCGCTAATAGCGTAGATACTACAGCGCCCAATAAACTCCAGGCGGTATTCAAGGGTGAAAGAATTAAAAGTCCTATGAAAAATAGCAAGCCAGAAGTTATGTTGTTGGCAAGAAACATCTGCCCATAACCCCGCATCACCAGTTTGAAAATCTCAAGTGTAAATACTTCCATAATGGTTTTCTAAATAGGTAATAAAAAACAGCATACTATATTGCAACAGCTTCGATCACCGAATAAAAAGCATCATCAAGCATAGGTGATACTTTGGCGATTTTAAAACCCGCATCCTTCAATAACTGCTGGTAAACAGGAAGCGGTTTGAACATTGCCCGGCCGAAAGTGTCGTAAAAAATATAGCGAAATTCCCAAGAAATACTGTAGTCGAGATTCCCTTCCACAAAGGCTTCGTTGATCACCAACTTCCCACCCGGAGCCAAGGCCCTACGCGATTTTTCAAACAACATACGGCATACCGAAGGCGTCCAGTCTGTCAGCACTCTGCTGAAAAGAATACGATCATAACCACCCGGTAGCTCTTCCTTTAAAAAATCACCTTCATAGACATTGATTCGCTCTGGCTGGTTTTTTTCTTTTATTACTTCCCGGGCAAGCGCTGCAGATGCAGGCAGATTAAACACGGTTATATTCATCTCAGGATACGCTTGCAGCATTGCGCACCCGATGGTCCCATCGCCTCCGCCAACATCCAGCAATTTTACTCCGCCACTCATCGCATTAGAAGCAAGGATAGATTTAATCGCACCGAGGGCGGTGACCCGCATCCATTTTTCTAAATGCTCTGCAGCTTCAGGAGTTGCAGGCGGCCATCGAACTGCATCTGGCAGGGGCATCCCTTGAAGTACATCGATCAGAGGTAGGCAGGCAACATTGCGCCAGTAATTTAAAAGATCACGAAAGAAGTAACCTTGTGCCCCATCGTTGCCAAAATATTCTTTGGCTTGTTTAGACAATTCAAAGATCGCATCATCTTCGCAATACAAACCTTTGGTTTCTTCCAACAAACCGCATAGCGTAAGCAAGTGGAGAAACTTCCACCCGCGATCGAGAACGATGTTCAATCGTTTGCAAATCTCTGTGGCTGGTAGCGGGCCTTCCTTGCCTAAAAGTTCCGGAAGTTGCAAATCCAGAAATGTTTCAAGCACTCGCATCCGGGCGCCTCCTCCCAGTATTTGATAATATCGATTATCCCGATCGCGGGGGGTTCCGGGTGTTGGGGTTAAGAAGTTTGAAAACATAGTTTGTTTCTTTCAAGCTAAGGGGGACAAGAGATTAGATAAATTCGGGGCGTAACTTAAAGAGATCACCAGTGGGATTTTATGCCTGTTGTTCTTTGCTATAATTGAGGTTGCAAAAATCACTTCAATGCACATTGAAGGAACAACTTTTTTTAAAGCATCATGCACGGAACCTTGAACATTTGCTTCGCTACTTCGGCTTGAAACATCATAAATAAGCCGAATTTGTAAATCTTTTTGTGATGTTTGAACTATCTGAAACTGGTAGATCCCTGCAATTTCTTCGATTGCATCGATTAATAGGTAGGGTGATATCAACCCCCCATCTGGGGTCACAATCGAATCTGAAATCCTACCTTCAAGGGCCTTGATTGATCGGTGCGTGGTACCACACTCGCAAGTTGTAAGATCCAGCGTTGCAAAATCTCCAAGGCCGCAATATCTGATCATTGGGGTTGAATGATTGATCAGGTCGGTCACCACACTTTGGCCCATTTTATTTGTGGGGTTGCCATTCTCATCAAGTACTTCAAACAACACTTCCGTTTCTGCGATATGAAATCTGGAGGGATGCATGGCACATGAATACGCAATGATGCCTGCTTCACTTGAAGTGTAAGTTTCGACAATTTTAGCAAGAGGAAACACGGTGTTGATCAGGGATCTGGTGGTTTGTTCCAACATTTCGGAAGTTAAGTGAAGAAGTTTCAGCCCGTTGAATATTTTGCCACTCCTATGCATTGCAATTGCGATGCTGCGAATGGTGGATGGATAAGAAGAAATGAATTCTGGCTGGAAGAGTTCGATTGCATGAATTAATTCAGGGGTGGGACAACTACTTCCGAGGATGCGTTTTTCCATCACGGTGGTTTGCAGTAAATCAGCAAGGGCAAAGTCGATGGATCCCGCGGCTAAGTCGGTGATATAAAGTACATTCGCAAGGGGTTTTCCTACACACCAGTTTTTGTAAACAACCAAACTGCGTGCCATGAAATGCCATAACGCCTGTTCTTCTCGATAAATCCGGGAAGGGATTCCCGTTGAACCCGAGGAGGAAACCAGCCAAACAGGTTCTTTTCGTGCAAAGTTTTTTATCGTTCTTAATCCAGCATTGCGGAGGTCTGCTTTGGTAATAAGCGGAATACGATACAAATCTTGCATTGTATTTAACGAAGAGGGAACAAATCCCGCTTCATGGTACTTTTTCCAATACAGTGGAACATTATGGTACGCTTCAAACACCAACATTTTTAGTTTTTCGAATTGATATGCTTGCACTTCCTGTAGATTCCACTTATCGAATTTAACAACTTGATCTATTGCAGACAGTAAATGTTCACCCCTTTGTTTTATGTTCTTTGGTGATAGCACTTTCGAAAATTTCGAAGTGTGGGCTTGAAACATCATCGCTCCCAATTCGTTTGGGATAAAGGTTCTGAGCGTTCTTGAACAACTCGCCAATCAATGCCCTGGTACGATGCGGTCAATTCAATGATTCCAAGATTTGGTGAAAGAATAACTTCCACGCTGGTGGGAAATTGATCGTTTGGATTTATTACTTTGGTTTGGATGATGATTTCATCTGTTTTGTTAGATTGCACAAACTTAGATTTTAAATGTAGGAACGGTAAACCAACAATGGGTTGTAGTAAATCGGAAAGGATGACATTTACCCGTGAAATCCAAGGTCTGTATGGTGCATAATCTTCCCAAGTAATGTTGCGATTTTTGCTGAAAGGAACCAACCCCAACCCCAGAGAAAATAAGCGGAGTATGCTTTTAGACGATTTTTCCAATGTATGCGAAATATAGGTTTCATCAGAGATGGTGGCAGATAAGCTTGCGCCATATTCAACCGACTGATAACTGATCTCCCCCCATCCCAATGAAATGGTTTGGATGGTTTCCCAAGCGATTGTTTTACCAGCTTTTTCAATTCGGTAACGAATTGAGGTTCCAATCTGCCCAGAAAAGCAGGCAATCAAATCGGGATCAATGTGCAAAGGTGAGATCAATTTGTTTTCTGCAGGAATACCTGTGGTTAAAATTGTTTCACCCGAGGCATCATAGGTGATGAAATTTCGGATGCGAAAGGGGACGGTTGTTGCGCCAGGAAACCAAGCTGATTGCACTTGAAGATGCAAATGGGGCATGGGAGATCGCCCAGAATTTCCACAGTATCCTAGTAGTTGCCCTCGTGTTACCCGTTGATTTTTATAAACAATAAGTCCATCTCTTTTAAAATGGCTTAACAACACATACCAGCCCAAGTCATTTAAAATGACAATTAGATTTCCCCAGTTCTGTTGCAGATTTTCTTCCCCAAGCTCATTGTCCGCAACATCCGATACAACATTGACTACCACCCCATCGCAGGGTGAAAGTATTGCAGAACCATAGGTGTAAGCATCCTCTAATTTAGTTCTTTGATCTGGATGAGGCTTCCCTGCCGCATCAAGGATTTCAAAGTCAAGTGCATGGCACCAAAGTGATTTGTGAGTGTAAGATCCATTAAAACCCTGGGTTACCATGCGATCGCCTGAAAAAGGTAGAGAGAGCGTAGGGGTATAGAAATCGGGAAAACGTTTTAGGGTGGTAAGGAAGCGCAGCACATTTTGTTCGGGGGAACCACCTGCATAGGGAGATTCAAACAACCACAAAAAACTGGAGCGCTGCCTAAGGGCATAGGTAAACATTAGAAGCACGATAATGAAAGGAAAAGAAAGAGGAGGAATGTTGTAACTGCGTAGGAAGGTTCTCATTCCGATCGCTATCAAGGTAGAAAGTATGGCGCCAAAGCCTGCAAGCAAAAGCGAACTTTTTGAAGTGATGAAATAGACCCCGCCTAGACCCATGCCGCAGTACAAGTAATTGGTGCCCATCCAACCTGCACCGAAAGCGCTGGCGTTTAACCCGGTGAGTTGCAAAAACCCGTAGCCTACCAAAAACCCAAACATCCCAAGCGCAATTTGAAGGGGAGAGTGTATGAAAATGGCACAGCACGCAATCATTCCCACATATACATTGGGAAGAAAGAGCGCTGCACTAAATGCAAGAAACCACTCTGTCAAAATGTTTGGAAGAATTGAAATCTCTGGTAATAAAGAGGGCGGGGCCATCCCGATTACTGGCGTTGCGGTAAATGAATAAATCAGCAGATAATTAAAAATAGTTACAATAACAAATGGCAGACTGTAGGCACCCATTCCAAATAAACGGTTCATCATCTGGGTTAAAGCAATGGATAAAACCATCGCAGCAATTGCGGTTACAGGCAGTAAGACCAGCAAGAGATAAACTGAAATGTTCTGTTGATTGGTAACATAAGCTAGCCCCATTGAAGAAATTAAGGAGTTGCAAAGTAACTCGCCACTGCGAATACGAGATGCAGGAAAATTAAATATTTTGGTCGCTGCAAATGCAGTCACAGTGCCTGCTAGGCCAAAAAGACCAAAGATAGGCGATATAAATGTTGCTGCTAGCAGGACGCTGCCCAATCTAGGATTACGGCAGAAATATAAGAGGGAATAAGCATTAAATATGGCTTTGAATGCATCATAAATTTGTGCATTATCAGGATCGTTTTCAGTAGGTTTCGACAAACTGTCCATGCGGTACTTATTTTCTTGTGTCAGTGAATGCAATGAGCAACCGCCGGTAGAATTATTTCATTATTGCTATGTTCTTTGGATTGGCCTTTAGTTGCAATTGTTCGGGTAATTGTTCGAGTTCTTCAATGTAATTAAGGTTCTCTTTTTCACGAATCACCTCCACTTTTCGATTGGATGTAATCATCACAACCCTTGGTCGATAGGTAATAAACTGCATTGATTGTGTGATGTTGTAGGCACCAACGGGATGGATCACCAGTTGTTCGCCCACATTCATATTAGGAAGAGGAACCACTTGGCGAATCACATCAATATTCATGCAAAGGCAGCCATAAAGGAGTCGTTCGATTTGCGGGCCGTTGTTTGGTTTTGCGGGCCGCACATTGAATTGATACCAAGCAGAGGTATGAAGCAGATGGATTCCAGAATCAACGAGATAACCAGCAGCGCCATGATTTGGGTTGGCTCGATTTGCGCTTTTGTCTCGACCTGCGGGAGCAGAGGTTCCAGCAGAGGGCCCAGATGCATCGGGATTTTGCTTAAGTGCAACGATCGTGGTGATCATATAGCCCGCCTCGTCTACCAAAGCTCTTCCGGTTTCAAGGTAAAGCTTGGGCAAAGGCTTTCCAATTGGCCAGCGGGTTTTAATAGTAGAACAAATGGCTTGTGCGTAGGCATCAAATGAAGGAGTGGTTACACCTTCAGAAAAGTATTGGTAATGCAGATGGTTGCGCGATGCAAAGCCGCCCCCAAGATTCAAATAAGTTATTTTGAACCCATATTCATGCTCTGCACTAATTGCTAATTCGATCATTTTTTCTGTGGCAACTCGGTATATATTTGGGTCGAGGATAAAGGTTCCCACATGGGTGTGTAATCCCACAAGTTTTAAATATTTACTGAGGTGAATCCGCTTGATCGCTTGAAGTGCTTCCATGGTATCACAGTTGAAGCCAAACTTTGACCAGACAGGCTTTACGCCACTATCCATATAAATTCGAATCGCAACATTGATTATTTGTTGTTTTTGCTCCGCAATAAGGATGAGGTTAAGTAATTCATCCATATTGTCGATTTGGATTTTTGCACCTTCTTCGACGGCTCGTTCTAGCGCTTCGGGTTGTTTATAGGGCCCGTTGAAAATGATGTTATTTCCAGGTATTCCCATAGCACGGGCTTTTTCGTACTCGAAATCTGATACGACCTCTGCGATTGCACCCTCTTGATGAAAGACCGCACATATCGCCTTTAAATAATTGGTTTTGTACGACCATGCCAACTGAACATCGGGGTAGAGATTGCTAAAAGCCTTGTGTAATTCCCGATAGCTTTCTCTAAGGGTTGATTCGGAGAAGACATAAAGAGGGGAACCGTGCTGGGCTATCAAATCCGAAATTGCAACCCCATCGATTGCTTCACAAGTATTTGCAGATTGCCCGTGTGCTTGTGCATTCATATGCCCAGGTTGGTGTCGGGTGATTCCTGGAGTGTTATAAACTTTTTTGTTCATTATGGTTTTCTCTTTTGTTCCCAAATGCCTTCGGTCATCAGTTGGCTAAGTTGGGTGATAGAGCCAATGGTTTCTATTTGATGCCTGAGATAGAACCAACCGGGTGCAAGTTGGTTCATAGGTTCTGAAGTACCATGAGTGAGCAAAGAAATAATTTGTGCGGGGAAGTTGAGCCCGAGTGCGGATGGAAAATCTACCCAAGCAGGAAAGCGGGGGTTCATTTCGATCAGCTTATAAGAATCCGACAATTCATCATGAATGAATTCGAGTTCGAAGGGGCCACGCCATTGCAGTTCTGCAATGATTCGATTTGCAATTGATTCCAAGCGGGGTTCTTGAACAATAATAGCGCTGATTCCTTTGCCTTTGCTTGAGAGAATGGTTTTGCGTACAGAGCATAAACCCGTCACGCCCCCTAAACCATCTCCGACTCCAAGTACATTTAGCTCTGCACCAGAAATAGATTCTTGAACTAAAACCGGGGTGCCCCAATCGTGAATGGTTTCTTGAAAAGCACGGGTAAGTTCAGATTCATTTTGCACTTTTTTGGCATCATAGAACTGCCCCTTGATCATCACAGGATACTCGATGGCATCGGCTGCATCTTTGGCCTCGTTCAAATCACGGGTAAGTTTTGTCAGTGGAGTCTGGCAATCACAGGCTTCGCACAGTTTGGCTAATTGGGATTTTGCGCGTTTTTGAAACGATTCTAGAGTGGGTAGAAAACAGTGGATCCCACGACTCTCTAGTTCGGGTTGATGGCGGATCATTAATTCTATTTCGGTGTCTAGCGTGGGTATTAAAATAGTAAAGTCATGCCGTTGCTTGATAAAATCTAACCGATCAAGCAGTGCCTTGGAGCCGGCAGTTGGATAAGGGATGGTGTAGGCCCAATCGGGGCCATCTGTTGCGAATATTCCCGATTCCATGGCATCATAAATGAGGCCAACTATTTTCATATCAGGGAACTTACGGCGCAGACTGCAAGCAACAGCATATCCGGGTTGCGGGTTTTCACCTCGGTTCATCCCTGTGATTGCAACTATCGGGGAGTTCATATTAGTTGATATTTTTTCATAGTGTTCAGAAGGTTTTCTATATCAAACTCTGCACTTGGTAATGAGATTGCGTATTCTTCTGCAATTTGAATGTGCAACTTTTCAACGGGGCATCCATTTTTAAGCAGGGTGATCACCCGCAGGGCAGTTTCATTCAAGGTGTACGAGATTCCTTTTGTCGGATCAAATACAAATCCATTATCATCAATTTGAAGAGAGAAAAGTTTTGTATAGGGCTTCATCATTTTACATCTTTTTTGGTTATTTGTTTTGCAGAATTACAGAGATTCCAACCAAGTTGTGAAGATGTGTTTGCGGATGCTGCAGTTAAAATGTTTCCAAATACCTTCCGTGCCTCATCCACCCTACCTTGATAATAAATGCACCAAGCATACTGGGCGCCAATATCAAAGTCTTCAGGCGTTAATGCTAGCATTTTAAGGTAATAAGGTTCCGCCATCAAGTATTGCTTGGAAAGAACATACAACTCTGCTATGCGACGATTAGCGATTGGGTTCATTGGGTCAATCACGAGAACAGCCAAACTTGTTTTTATAGCGAGGTCTGGTTTTCCTAGGGCGATATAGGATGATGCCATAGAGTTAAGGGGCGCCATCGCTCCGGGGGCTAGGGCACTGGCCTTTTGGAAAGATTCGAGAGCAGCGGCATGATTTTCTTTCAAAGAATATAAACGGCCCGCCCTGTAATTAATCAGGTACAGGTTTCCATAGGCTGCTTGAATTGCATTATTAGATGCGAGAGCCTCATCATAGCGACCATTTTTTTCAGCTTCGTCCATTGCCAACCATAACTGTTGGGCTTGCGTTGGTTTAAAATCTGCAGTGGTTGCGGGCGGGTTCGTGGTGGTAGATGAATGATTACTGATGGGGTTTGAGGATCGCGAGTAAGATGCAGTAAGCACCAGAGTTAGGGCAAGTAGAGCCGACCCAATGACGAGTTGGTTTTTATGATCAACCATATAAACCACTTCCTTAAAGATAAAGCGAAAGCAGGATATTGTGGCTAGATCTGATTCGATTTTTGTTAAAAAGGAAAACCACTATCCTGCTGTAATCTTAGCCTAGGGACATTAAGGGAAGATTAAGATAAAAACATTATTGTAAAACAGTTTGAATAGGTGGGGTTACTACCCGCCATAGGTGTTGTTTAAGTGGAAAGAGATTATTTAATTGCGGTATCAGTTTGGCAGATGGTTTGAGTTAATATTGGAAATAGGCCGTTATTTTGAAGACTAAAGTCTAGCAGATAGGTTCCAAAAGCCTTGGTTTCAATGTAAATTAGGGAGTTGAACAAAGCCCGAATGAGCCGTTTGGGTGAGATTTAAAGTAAAAAACCGAGGATTCATCTTTTTGAGGCAATAACGAAGAAAAGGTGTTTAGATTGGGGTAGTCCGTTGGGTGGTTTAAAATTAAATTATTATCGTTTTTATTTCTATAATTTGCTTACAAGGATTGTATTAGGTACTAAGGTTAAATTGCTGGATCTTTAGAACTTTTTTAATGAGAGTTTTTGTTTATAAGTTTGCATTTTCCTCGGGTTGCAGCCTAGAGCGAGCAAGGTGGTTAAACACCTTGTTACGGTTGCAACCCATCTTTTTTATTATAGGCCATGTACATTAAGGGAAGATTAAAAAAAGCATTGTTGTAAAACAATTTGAATAGATGATGCTATGGCCCGCTAAAAGTATTGATTAAGTGGAATGGGGCTTATTAGTCGTGGTATCAGTTTGGTAGATGGTATGAATTAATATTGGAGAAAGGCCGTTATTTTGAAGCCTAAAGTCTAGCAGGCAGGTCCCAAAAGCCTTGGTTTCAAAGCAAATTTGGGTGTTGGAAAAGGCCAGAACGAGTTGTTTGGGTGAGATGTAAAGTAAAAAACCGAGGATTTCATCTTTTTGAAGCAATAATGAAGGAAAATATAGTTAGATTAGTACTAGGTGGTTGGTTTGGAAAATAGTTTGATAAATAGTTAAAATAATTGTCGTTTTTTTGCATGAAATTCGTTTATACTTTGTGGATAGAAAGCATCAAGATCTAATCGCTTGAGCTTTTGAACATCCTAAGTGGTTTCTTTTGTTTGTAAGTTTACACTTCCCCCGGGTTGTTGCCTAGAGCGAGCTGGGTGGTAAAACACCTTGTTACGGTGGCAACCCATTCTTTATTTAATCCACATAAGGGTCTGCGCCCAAATCCTTGAGAATTTCTTGCCTTTGCTTTTCGTGAACCAGTAAGTCAACGCGGGATAAATAATGTCTTCTTTCCACTCGATGCTGGGCAAGCTTAAACATGGAAAGATACTTGTTCCATTCTCGAATGGTGCCCGACATCCCCAAGTTTTTAAGTTTTATCTGCCTGCCTTGGCCAAGGCCCTCTAATAATTCATCATCAAGCGATAAGAAAAACTGCGCACTCCCCGGGTCTCCTTGGCGACCCGCACGACCTGCCAACTGCCGATCGATTCGAATTGATTCGTGCCTTTCGGTTCCCAATACATGCAATCCCCCCGCAGCGATCACTTCCTTGCATGGTTTAATATCTGTTCCTCTTCCTGCCATGTTGGTGGCAATGGTGATCCTTCCAAGTTGGCCCGCTTGCTCGATAATCTTTGCTTCGAGTTCGTGATTCTTGGCATTAAGAACCTGATGTATTAATCCCGCATCATGAAGTTTTTGGCTAAGTATTTCCGATTTATCAACACTCCTAGTGCCGATAAGAACGGAGCGACCTTCTGTTTTCAGCTTTTGGATTTCATCCACAATTGCATCAAATTTTGCATCTTCGGTAGGGTAGACTTTGTCGGGCCATAATTCTCTTAAGATGGGTTTGTTTGTAGGAACACAAACCACCCATATTTTATAAACCCTTCGAATCTCAATGCGGTTTTGTAACGCGGTGCCTGTCATTCCTCCCAGCTTCTTGTAAAGCCTGAAATAACTTTGAAAGGTGATTTGAGCAGCGTGTTCATCACTGTAGGTGACGGGTATTTTTTCCTTGGCTTCCACCGCTTGGTGAAGGCCATCGCGCCAATGTCTGTCGGGCATTCTTCTACCAGTAAATTCATCGATGATCACGATCTTATTTTTATCAACCAGATAATGCTGATTCAATTTAAACCGATAATGCGCTTGAATAGCTTGTTCCATAGCTTCGTGTAGCTTATCAAGGGCGTCGCCATGTGGCCCAGAAGGTGGGTTTGAATAGCGTACAAGGTGCTTGCCCAACGCAGTGAGTTCAAGCTTTTGCAATTGTGGATTAAAGATGAAATGCTGGCCCGCTTCCATTCTTTGCACAAGATCATCTGCCCAGAGGTAAACCACTTGTTCTTCAGGGGTTGCAGGTCGGATTTGCCCACTAATAATTAAAGGGGTTCGGGCTTCATCGATAAAAATATTATCTGCCTCGTCAACAAGAGCGAAGTGATGGCCTCGTTGAACAAAATTCGATGCAGAAGCAGCGCCTCCCGCCAGCCAAGGAGTCCAAAAAGGAGATTCCGCGCCTTTGCCATCTGCTACCTTAAGGCGATCGCGTAAAAAATCGAAACCATATTCGCTGGCAGTGGCATAGGTGATATCGCACTTGTATGCATTTTGACGATCCACATCCGACATTTGCTGTTGCAGAATTCCGGTGGTCATCCCCAATGCTGCGTAAACAGGTTTAAGCCATTCGCCATCACGACGGGAAAGATAATCGTTAACACTTGCAACATGAACACCTTTTCCTGCCAAGCCGTTTAAAAAAGCAGGCAGACTGGCAACGAGGGTTTTTCCTTCGCCGGTTGCAAGCTCTGCGAGTGCTCCTGCATGAATTACCGCCCCCGCAACTAATTGAACATCAAAAGGGCGCAAGCCAAGAATTCGTTTACATGCGACAGTAGCAAGACCAAAGGCTTCTGGAATCATTTTGTTGAGTGATTCGCCCCCACGAGCCAGGCCTTTCATTTTCTTTGATATTTCGAGTATTTCAAAATCGGTGAGCTTATCGAATTCAGATTCCCAATGGCGAATTTTTGGCACCTGCAATGCTGCAAATGCCAACCTTCTGTCCCAAGGCGAACCAAGCCATGATACAAATTGATTTTTCATCTGGCTTCCAAACCGATCGGTACGGTTTAGCGATTCCAGTTTGCCAGTATCGTTCTTGGCGGATTCTTCTGCTCGATGTGTTGAAGATTGCTCCACAGTCAAACCTCATGTTTTGAGAGCTTATTTTTCATTACTCATATTGTAATGGAGTTTTAAGAAATGATTAACATATTATCAAATAAAAGAGGCCTCCGGATTATCAACCACCTCTCCCAATGGTTGAAAACACGAAGGCCAAGAAGGACTAACAAAGGTTCCTTTATTCCAGCCCAACCAACCCGCTGTGCTATCTCTCCAATAGCCAGCGCGGGTCGGCCGGTTCTGGTCGGGGTGCCTCCACAGCACACATTAATTGTTAGAGCAAAAGCTGGGCCAATTTTTAAAAGACATCTCCTAGAAATAGATATATTTGTCGTAACAACTTATATATTAAATACTTATGTAAATAAAATTTCATAATAATCGGCCCCTAATAGGCTTACTTGAGCTATGGTTGCTCGAATCTTAGGCGGGCCTGCTATGATTTTGGGCGTTGGAAGTTTGGCGAAGTGAGGTAATAAGTAGGTAAAATGACTACTTCAAGGGTTATTACTTTGAAACTTCCCTTTCTTTTATTCGATCTTGTTTGCATTCCTTCCGATTTTACTGAGGTGGGGCACTAGACCTTGTCTACTTTTCCCCCTACCATGCTTTTTGTTCGGGTTTTGCTACTTGAGGTTACCCATGGCTACTGATTTTCGTTTGAAAGAGATTCTTCCAGAAATTACTGAGTCCATTGTTGCCACCTACACAGAGTGCAATAAAACCAGTCATTTGGGCCACAAACCCCTCCCCAGCAGGGACGCCGTCAATTCCATGCTTGCAGACCTCTTGGATATTCTCTTCCCTGGGTATTTCCGAAGGCAAAACCTTCACATTGCCAATGTTGAATATTATGTGGGCGACCTTATCGATGGTTTACACGACAAGCTGATCGTGCAAATCACACGCGCGTTAAGGCATGAACAAGAAAATCAGGCATCCACAGAAATCAATAAACTTGATCTCGAAGCAATAGCGCAACAGCGCGCACTCGATTTTCTTAAAAAACTTCCTGATATCCGCATGGTACTTGAAGACGATGTGCATGCCGCATTTGAAGGTGATCCCGCTGCCAAAGGTCATCATGAAATTATTTTCTGCTACCCAGGCATTGAAGCTA
>Ga0335396_10002748_pt1 | contig 20907 bp, 18 predicted proteins | sample FRY02_FD_205743 | JGI IMG/M metagenome (GOLD analysis project Ga0335396, IMG submission 205743) | Freshwater microbial communities from Lake Fryxell liftoff mats and glacier meltwater in Antarctica - FRY-02 (spades assembly) (version 2) | ecosystem: Environmental > Aquatic > Freshwater > Ice >... | reverse complement strand
CCTGTGGCCGGCACACGCTCGTTGCATCCCAGGTCCCACCCAGCCCAACTTCAATGATGGCCACGTCAACGGGTGAGTCAGCAAAAACCGAATACGCCAGGGCCGTCATTGCTTCAAAATATGAGAGTCGAGGTCCGCCGTCGGCAATCGAGTTGTGGTCAACCAGGGTAATGAATGGCTCAATATCGTTCCAAGCCGAAATTGCCTTTTCACTGGAAATTGGGGCGCCATCGAGACAAATGCGCTCGGTGGGATTAACCAGATGGGGTGAGGTGTAGAGCCCGGTCCGCAACCCAAATGAACGCAGAATGGACTCGATCATGCGTGCGGTGGAACTCTTGCCATTAGTTCCGGCCACTTGAATCACCGGGAATGTCAGTTGCGGGTCGCCTAGCAAATTTGACACTGCGGCCATTCGAGCGAGCGAGGGCTCGATCAAGTTTTCCGGCCAACGAGACTCGAGTTCGTCCCATAATTGCTTCGCGCTTGTGATGCCCACGGTCGCAGTCTAAGAGAGTAAAACTCAGAGAGCGAATAGACTTCGCAACCATGTCGTCGAAGTCGGATTCCCAAGCGTTCAATATCCCTGAAAAGCCGAGCCTCTCGGGGATCGAGGATAAGTGGGCAGCGATCTGGCAGGACGACGGCACTTACTCATTTGACCGAACTAAAACGCGCGATGAAATATTTTCAATCGACACTCCGCCACCGACCGTGAGCGGGTCACTTCATGTTGGTCACGTTTTCAGTTACACCCACACCGACTGCATCGCCCGGTACAAGCGCATGCGCGGCTTCGAGGTTTTCTACCCCATGGGCTGGGATGACAATGGACTCCCAACTGAGCGTCGAGTTCAAAACTATTTTGGAGTTCGCTGCGATCCAAGTTTGCCTTATGTTGCGGACTACACACCACCAGCAAAGCCCGATGCAAAAAAACAGGAATCAATTTCGCGGAAAAACTTTATTGAGTTGTGCGAGCAATTGACAATCGAAGATGAAGTTGTCTTCGAAAACCTCTGGCGCCGCATGGGACTCTCCATTGATTGGGCGCAGACTTACCAAACGATAGATAAAAACGCCCAACGCGTGAGCCAACTTGCATTCCTTCGCAACCTTGCCCGCGGCGAGGCTTACCAGTCCGAAGCACCCACGCTCTGGGATGTAACTTTCCGGACCGCCGTCGCCCAGGCAGAGCTCGAAGACCGCGAAGTTCCCGGTGCCTATCACCGCATTGGTTTCGCACCTACAGAAAACCCGGCAAGTACCGTATTTATTGAAACAACCCGGCCAGAACTACTAGCAGCTTGCGTTGCCCTGGTCGCCCACCCAGATGACCCTCGCTACCAACCACTCTTTGGTACCAACGTAGTTACCCCCGTGTTTGGTGTCGAAGTTCCCGTTCTGGCACACACCCTCGCAGACCCAGACAAGGGTTCCGGGATCGCGATGGTGTGTACCTTCGGCGACCTCGCCGACGTCACCTGGTGGCGTGAATTACAACTCCCGACCCGACCAATTATTGGCTGGGACGGCCGGATCACTTCCGAGACGCCGCCATGGATCATCACCCGCTCCGGCAAAGAACGCTTCGCCGCAATCGCTGGCACCACGAGTTTCACCGCCAAGCAACGCATGGTTGAAGTTCTCCGCGAATCCGGCGACATGATCGGTGAACCAAAAGCGATCACCCACCCCGTCAAGTTTTTTGAAAAAGGTGACAAGCCACTCGAGATCGTCACCACCCGCCAGTGGTATATCGCCAACGGTGGTCGCGACCCCAAACTGCGCGAGGAACTCCTTGCACGCGGGCGGGCAATTACCTGGCACCCGCCTCACATGCTGGTCCGATACGAAAACTGGGTGCAAGGACTCAACGGCGACTGGTTGATTTCTCGCCAACGATTCTTCGGTGTCCCCGTTCCCGTTTGGTACGCCCTCGACGCCGACGCAAACCCCGACTACGAACAAGTGCTCACACCAAGTGAAGCCGAGCTCCCTATTGACCCCAGTAGCGACATTCCCGCCGGTTACACCGAAGACCAGCGCAATCAACCCGGTGGCTTCATGGGCGACCCCGACGTCATGGACACCTGGGCAACAAGTTCACTCACCCCACAAATCGCTGGCGGATGGGAGCGCGACCCGGACCTTTTCGAGCGCGTTTTCCCCATGGACATGCGTCCACAGGCCCACGAAATCATTCGTACCTGGCTGTTCTCCTCCGTTGTTCGCGCTGACCTAGAAAACCAGGTGCTGCCCTGGCAGCACGCTGCAATCTCCGGTTGGATCCTGGATCCGGATCGCAAAAAAATGAGTAAATCCAAGGGTAATGTTGTCACGCCCATGGACATGCTCGACGAGTACAGCTCAGATGCGGTTCGCTACTGGGCGGCTTCCGGTCGCCCAGGAACCGACACGGCATTTGACGTTGGCCAAATGAAGATCGGTCGACGCTTGGCAATCAAGTTACTCAACGCCAGCAAGTTCGCCCTCACTCTCTCCGGTGACCAAAACCGAGCCACCATCACCGCAGAAACGATCTCCGAACCCGTTGATCAAGCACTGCTGTCAAAGCTTGCCCACACCGTGGAAACCGCAACGAAAGCTTTTGAGGATTTCAATTACGCGAAAGCACTCGATGTAACCGAGTCTTTCTTCTGGGAATTCACCGATGACTACGTTGAGCTTGTTAAAGAGCGCGCCTACGGTGAAAGCGAAGGCGTCAACACCCAAAGCGCCCGAGCAACACTGCTTGTCACTTTGGACACGATTCTGCGACTTTTTGCGCCATTCCTGCCGTTCACGACCGAGGAAACCTGGTCGTGGTTCAACGAGGATTCAATTCACATCAGCGGCTGGCCAGAGAGCGAAACCCTAGGCACGCTTTCAACAGAAGGTGACATTGCCGTGCTTACAACCGCAACCGAAGCACTGCGCATGATTCGCAAGGCAAAGTCTGAAGCCAAACTCTCCATGCGAGCGGTTGTCACCAACGCGCAATTTACCGGGACCAGAAACATGATTGATCAGATCAATCTTGTTTGGTCCGACCTGTGCTCGGCTGGATCCATTGAGCAACTCACAACACACACCAGTGAGGAAGTAACAGGGCTAACGAGCGAAATTACTCTCGCGGAGCAACAACCCAATAACTAGGCGGTTTTTTCACGAGGTGCACGCTTAGGCGCTCCCCGTGGAACCAACGTTGGGTTCACTCGCTCGCGAACAACTTCACCGGTAATAACAACTTTGGCAACGTCGGTACGACTCGGAACCTCGTACATTACGTTAAGCAGAACCTCTTCCAAGATCGCGCGCAACCCACGCGCCCCGGTGCCCCGCAGCAGCGCTAGTTCAGCAATTTCTTCCAATGCCTCGGGCGCAAATTCAAGTTCAACACCGTCAAGTTCAAACAGCTTCTGGTACTGCTTAATCAACGCATTCTTCGGCTCGACGAGGACGGAAATGAGTGCTTCGCGGTCAAGTTTACTGACGGATGTGAACACCGGAAGCCGTCCAATAAATTCAGGAATCATGCCGAACTTGATCAAGTCTTCGGGCATTACGTGAGAGAACACATCAGCCGAGATGTCTTTACTTTCCGCCCGTTCACCTTCAACGAGATCAAACGTGAAGCCGAGACTCTTCTTACCCAGTCGGGCCTCTACGAGCTTGTCCAAGCCCGCAAATGCGCCGCCAACGATGAACAACACGTTGGTGGTATCAATAGAAATGAATTCTTGGTGTGGGTGCTTACGCCCGCCCTGTGGCGGCACCGACGCCGTTGTTCCTTCAATGATCTTGAGTAGCGCTTGCTGGACACCCTCACCGGAGACGTCACGAGTGATGGACGGGTTTTCACTCTTGCGAGCCACCTTGTCGATTTCGTCGATGTAGATGATTCCCATTTCGGCCCGCTTGGTATCAAATTCCGCGGCTTGAATCAGTTTGAGCAAGATGTTTTCAACATCTTCGCCAACGTAACCGGCCTCGGTCAACGCGGTGGCATCAGCAATAGCGAATGGAACATTGAGCACCCTAGCCAAGGTTTGAGCGAGCAGGGTTTTACCCGAACCGGTTGGGCCCAGAAGCAAAATATTTGACTTGGCTAATTCAACCGAATCTTCTTTCCCTTTATGATTTGCCCCGGCCTGAACGCGTTTATAGTGATTGTAGACCGCCACAGACAAAGATTTCTTGGCTGCATCTTGACCGATGACATATTCGTCTAGGAAGGCGTAAATCTCGCGAGGTTTAGGTAATTCGCCAATATCAGAGGTACTTGCCTCGGTGAGTTCCTCTTCGATGATTTCATTGCACAGATCAATGCATTCGTCACAGATATAGACACCGGGGCCGGCGATTAACTTCTTGACCTGCTTCTGGCTCTTCCCGCAGAAAGAACACTTCAACAGGTCGCCACTCTCGCCAATACGCGCCACAACGCCCCTTAATCAGATTACTGGATCAACAACCCGGTAACCGTACCCCGGAAAGGGGTGTTAACGCGCGATATACACAGGGTGAATGGGGGCAAATCCGCAAATCGACAACAAAGAACCAGACCTACAGCGCTAACGGGCCCTTACGGGAAGAAATAACCGAGTCGATCACGCCAAACTCCTTGGCCATGTCGGCCGTGAGGATCTTGTCGCGTTCAATGTCTTTTTCGATCTGCTCGATTGAACGACCCGTGTGCTTGGCAAGAATTCCTTCCATCTCAACACGCATGCGGATAATTTCGTTTGCCTGAATCTCAATGTCAGATCCCTGACCGCCACCCTCGGTATACGGCTGGTGAATCAGGATCCGTGCGTGTGGCAGAGCGAAACGCTTGCCCGGTGCTCCCGCTGCCAGCAGTACGGCAGCGGCGGATGCTGCCTGTCCCAAACACACGGTCTGCACCTGCGGCTTAACGAACTGCATGGTGTCATAGATCGCGGTCATAGCGGTGTAGGAACCACCTGGTGAGTTGATGTAGATCTGAATGTCGCGATCAGGATCCATTGACTCTAAGGTCAACAACTGCGCCATAACGTCGTCGGCAGAGGCGTCGTCGATCTGAACTCCGAGGAAAATAATGCGCTCTTCGAAAAGTTTGGTGTACGGGTTGTGAACGCGCTCACCGGTTGCGGTGCGCTCACGGAACTCGGGCAGAATGTACCGGCTGGTTGGGTTTATCACTTCGAGGCTCCCTTAATCTTTGATTCGCCTTTGGGGGCGTCTGCGGAAGTGCTATAAACGTGGTCGATCAAGCCGTATTCGCGAGCTGCCTCTGCGTCAAACCAACGGTCCCGATCTGAATCCTTTTCAATCTGTTCCAGAGTTTGACCACTGTGCTCGGCAATCAATACAGCCATTCGCTTTTTGATGAACAGCATCTGCTCTGCCTGAATCTTGATATCACTCGCGGTTCCACCAAGGCCACCGGACGGCTGATGCATCATGATCCGGGTATTCGGCGTTGCATACCGCTTGCCTTCGGCGCCAGCACAGAGCAGGAACTGACCCATCGAAGCGGCAAGGCCCATGGCGACCGTGGTGACGTCGTTGGGGATAAGAGCCATGGTGTCGTAGATGACCATTCCAGCGGAAATCGATCCGCCCGGGGAATTGATGTACAGGCTAATGTCTTTTTCAGGATCCTCGGCTGCGAGCACCTGGAGCTGTTTGGCGATCCGGTTGGAGTTGTCGTCCATGACGGGGCCTTCAAGCCAGATGATCCGCTCGCGCAGCAGTCGCTCGTCGAGCATGTCACCGAATCCAGCCATACTGCCACCTGTACGCATCAAGGGCGAGCTAAATTCGGCATTAATGAAAGGGACGGTCACGAGTTCTCCTAGCGGTTAGCAATTTGCGTTGAGCGGAAAGCTTTCAGCGTGCTGAATCGAACTCTAACCCGAAAGGTGCGCCACCTCGGTAGTGATCGCCCCTCGTTCGCCCTAAGCCGAACCGGTCAGAGCAGCCAATTCAGCATCGAGTGCGGCAAGGTCAATGACCAAGCCATTCGTGTCGACAATGTTGGCGGTCTCCAGCACCTTGGCAAGGGCCTTGGCACGGCGAATGTCCGCCATTGCCATGGGGACCTGTCCGGCTTCGACGAGCGCCTGGGCAAAAGCATCGGGTGCCATGCCGTAACGGGGTGCCTGCTGCATGAGCCATGCGCTGAGCTCGCTCTCACCAACGGTGAGTTCTTCATCTTCTGCAATCTTGTCCAGAATAAACTGACTTTTAAGCCCGGTACGGATCTCGGTTTCAACCTCGGCTCGGTGTTCTTCACCGGTGTCGTGTCCATCTTGGAAGTGGCCTTCAACTTCAGCCTCGATCAATTCTTCCGGCAGTGGCAGTTCAACCTGCTCGAGCAGCACGTCGTGGATCTTGTTGCGCGCCTCGTTGCCCTGTTCCATTTTCTTCAACCGACCCAGTCGGGTTTCAATGTCAGCTCGTAACTCTTCAACCGTGTCAAACTCCGAAGCCATGGAAACAAAATCTGCGTCAAGTTCGGGAAGCTCACGCTCACGAACCGCACTGACTTCAACGGTCACCGTGAGTGGGACATCTACCCAGTCCCCATTAAGCGGCGTAAACTCGAATGTGCGGGACTCTTCCTTGCTCGCTCCACGAACCGCGTCGTCGAAACCAGGGAGCATGCCTTCAGTTCCCAGTTCGTAGGACATTGCCGAAGCGCTCAGGTCGTCAACTTCGTCGCCGGTTTCGGTCTTGCCAGAAATATTGACCAACAGAACGTCACCGTCAATACTCGCGCGCTCAACTTCAACCAGGTTGGCAAAGCGTCCGCGCAAGGAATCGATCTGCTCCACAATGTCGGACTCTTCGAGGACAACCGGCTCAACTTCAACCGTGAGTGAATCAAATGCGGGGAGGGTGAACTCCGGGCGCACGTTAACTTCGGCGGTGAAGGTGAGTTTGTCACCGTCAGCAATCTCGGTGACTTCAATTGTTGGCTGACCAATCGGACGGATCTTGTTCTCAGCTACGAGTTCGTCGTACGCCTTGGGGACAGCGTTATTCACTGCTTCTTCCAGGATCGCCCCACGACCAACACGCTGCTCGACAACCCGAGCCGGCACCTTGCCCTTGCGGAAACCAGGGATGTTGATCTGCTTGCCAATTCGAGTTAGGGCCTCGTCCAAGCTTGGCTGCAGTTCCGCAAAGGGAATTTCAACGCTGAGCTTGATACGGGTCGGGCTAAGGGTCTCGATCTCACTCTTCATGTGCTGCTCCAGGTCTAGGTTGGTAGATCCGACTATGTCACTCTTTCATCCGCTAACAAAAACGGACCAAATGGTCGGGGCGGGGAGATTCGAACTCCCGGTCTCCTGCTCCCAAAGCAGGCGCGCTAGCCACTACGCTACGCCCCGGACTGGCCAAACAACATCGAGCCCCAGAGTCTATGGGAAGTCCCCGCGTGAGGTTAACCGCCCTGCCCTCTCACAGAATTGAATGACGCCTAGCTCTTCAATTAACCTCCGAACCTTCCCGGTCTGTCAAAAACAATGGCCCAAATTCACGCTCAATGCCTGCAATTTTTAAGCGGCGAGTCCACAATCAGCACCTTGGAGCGCCAACCCACGCGAAATGGGGGCTCAATTACCTGCACCCATATTGTGAACATTTCATAAAGCAGTTGGGGTCACCAAAACAATGCCCGGAATCGTATCCCCCGAGGCATGGTGAATCCCCATTGAAGTCGTGACTTTGCCATTGCACGATATTCGTACCACTGCGATTCGTACTACTGCGCAGAATCTGATCGACTAATCGCGCAGGTAGAGCATCTTTAATAATTATTTAAATCGTGGTGGAGAAAACTTCCACAGGCCTCTGTCCACAGTTCAGAAATCGGCGTTGCCCTTGCATGCTTCGGAGCCTAGCTTCGCAAGTACATGGCTCGTTTGTTGATTTGGTATCACTTCCGTCAGTTCCTCCTATGACCTCGCAGCCTGTCCTCGCAGCCCGTTATTACGTGCGCGGGGAATCTGCAAGGAGTGCGGGGGTGAACGCTGATGAAAGATTTTCCACCAAGAAAAAATGCCCAGTTGGGAAACTGGGAAAATTCCTGTGGTTTGACCACAACCAGCGGACCGTAGAGCGGATCGGACTTTTTTCGGCTAGCTATGTAGGCCGTGAATTGCTTCGATGGCTGATCCAAACATTGCGCCAGTAGTTTCGGTGAGCGCGTGAGCACGTGAGCCGGGCCGGTGGCAACCCCGGTTGTCATCGCCTCCGCGCCCGCACGAGATATGTGTTTCGCTTCCGGTTTTTATGTCGTTGCCTGCATCAACATGGGGGAGATCACCGAATTAATAAGTGTTCCAAGTAGTATTTGGCGGCACCCTGCGGGTGTAGCTCAATGGTAGAGCCCCAGCCTTCCAAGCTGGCCATGCCGGTTCGATCCCGGTCACCCGCTCTCTCGTAGGAACCACAACACTCTCTGAATTCACCTTGCAGATTGAAGTTCAACCCGGCATTGTGTAATACTTATGTTGAAGATCGGAAATTAATCGATTCTGGACATAAATAATACACAATTTGAGGTCGTGATTGCAATGAACGAAAAGCCAACACGAGTCCCCCCGCGAATTCTTTGCGACTACTTGCTTTCACAGGGTCGCTCAGCGATCCAACTGCCTCAAGCAGCCGAACTCATGGGTATCACCGAACAAGGCGCATCCGATGCATTCATGGGGCTTCGAAGCAAGGCTGCGTTTTTCAGCCCGGCGCGAGGGTTATATATCGCTATTCCCCCGCAATACCGGAGCTGGAAAGTCGTTCCAGCCATGGACTTTATTGATGCCATGATGCAAGCACTCGACCGGAAATACTATGTAGCCCTACTATCCGCCGCGGAGCTTCACGGCGCCGCGCACCAGCGTCCGCAGGTCTTTCAAGTGATGGTGGACAAACAACTTGCACCGCGTGATTTGGGTCGAGTCCAGATCAAGTTCTATTCACGAAAACACTTGTCAGAAATCCCCGTGACCAAGATCAACTCCGCATCTGGTCAAGTTCGGATTTCCACTCCCGCTGCCACTGCCCTAGATCTCGCTACTCGTTCAATTGATGCAGGTGGACTTGGCAACGTTGCAACAGTTCTTTTTGAACTTTTCGAAGAGAAAAAAATCTCGACGAAGGAAGTAATCGCAACTTCTGCGCATTTTCCCGATGCGAGCCTTCGACGACTCGGTTGGCTCCTGGATCTCGTGGACGCACCGCTTGACCGGGATCAACTAGCCAATCACTTGGCCCGGAGACCAGCAACCCGGGCTGGTTCGTTGCTTGATTCCCACGGGAGTCGTACCGGTCACACCAACAAGCGTTGGTCACTCGTCATTAATACGAATGTCGAGCCGGACCTGTGATTCCGGCAGCCAACATTACGGCTTGGGCAACCACTCGCCCTTGGCCAACAAGAGAACAAATTGAGCAAGATCTGATTTTGGCTCGGACTATCCAAGGCATTTATTCCCACCCATTGCTCGGCAATGAACTTGTATTTCGAGGAGGTACCTGTTTGCACCAAGTTCACCTCCCATCGCCACTTCGATACAGCGAGGATTTGGATTTTGTCAGGCGAACTCACACCGAGATCGGGCCAATATTTGATGCGCTCCGATTAGTCGGCGAAGACATCGGGCTTCTCGTTCACAGCACCTCACTGGGACAACATCCTAAGATTAAATTTCAAACAACGTCGACCGATACCGGAGCTAAAATCCGAATCAAGGTAGAAATAAACACGTACGAGACTGCACCTGCTAAACCTCTCATTGAACTTCCTTTTTCAGTGAGTTCCCCGTGGTTTAGCGGAAGCTGTAATTTGTTGACTTTCACTCCTGAGGAGCTCGTCGCAACTAAAATCCGCGCGCTATTTCAACGCAGCAAAGGCCGTGACGTTTTCGATTTATGGCTCGCATTAAACCAACTTAATTTGGATCCCTCAGAAATCATCGGGTGCTTCGCTCCCTACCGCCCAGAAAATTATTCGGCAGAAAAAGCAATTGACAACTTAAGATCGAAATTACTCAGTCAACCATTTCAAAGAGACCTTGAACCACTGGTGATTGATCTTCCAGCGGGCTACAACGTCATGTCAGCTGCCGAGCAGATCATTGATGAATTACTTCGAAAGATCAAATAGCAGGGAGCGGGACGCCGATCTCTTTTTATTAATGATCGTGCATTTCCCAAGTTGCTGCTTGGAAAGCAAGGTGGCGGAACTTCGCTTCAAACCGTGAATCCCCCGGGCTGCACGCGTAAATTCCCACTCCCACGGAATTACTGTTTATTAGCTCTGCGGTTGATGTGGCGCCCATGGCCGCGGTGGTCTCACCCATTGCGCTTAGGTGCGCGATCCGCAGTTGTTCCCAGTCGGAGTCGGTGCGGGCTTCCATAAGGAAGTCGGGGCCTCGGCGGGAAACCCTGAATTGAATGCGGGGTATGGCCGGGCTGTTGCGGGTTGACCAGTCTGAATGGCCGTCGTTTGTGACAACGGCTCCTAGCCGGGAGAACTCTTCGTTTTCATATTCCAGTGATGTTTTGATCCAATTGTTTTGATCGATCCAAATAATGATTCCAGCTTGGTCAAAAAGCGTTCTATATGCACACTCAACGGTCACGGTGAAGGTGAAGTTGTCGCTTCGGTCAAACAGATACGCTGGAGCGTTGTTGTTACGGAATCCGTAGAACGATCGTTGCCAGAAGTCGGTGCCGGGTTCGGTTTGCAGCGTTATTTGGTGGTCGTTGAATGAGAATATTCGTGGTGGGTTTATCCAACGACCGGGCTCTTTAATCTGCGTCAATTATAGGGTCCATTTTGGAAACGCTGTTGGCCCTGGCAGGTCGTAGGCAATTACCTTTGAACCCGTAAAATCTAGGGTCTCCAGATCAATTTTTCGGAATGTGACGTCGGTGGCCGTGCGGACACTAAAGGTGTGATCGGTGAGATTGCTGATCGTTGACCAGAGAGTTTGGTCTTCGGCGGGTGGGTCCAGCGACGCAATCGAGATGCCGTCAACTAGATCAAAGTTGTTAATCAAATGCAGCATCATGTTCTCTGCAGACGCGCTATCAGGTTGTTGTTTGGCAGTGGCAACCAACGCTGCCGCGCGAACAAAACGAGCCGGCGGTGTTGGATCCCCCGGCAAGCCGCGCATGCCTGAACCCATTCCCAATGGTGCCAATGACAAACCGGCAATGGAGACTGCAGCACCTGGATCGGCCTTGAGATTGACGTAGTTGCGCAAGTTGGTCAGGTGCCAGTCAAAATTTGGCGAGTTCGTCAACACGCCAATGGGGTTGTCGAAAAGTTTGAGGGCGCCGTTATCCCATTCGGCAACAAGGCTTGCTCCCGTTGAGTCGTAAATACCGAAATGAGCCATCAGTTTGACCGGGACCGGCGGCTCGTAGTTCCAGACTGTCACGCCTTGCAAGGCCGCTTTGGCTTCTGCAACATTTGAGCAGGTGGTCAACAAATATGCAATCACATGCAGTGGGGTGAGAAGCTCGCTGTTGGCTTTACCTTCAGAAGGGGACCAAACACAAAAACCCGGGTGATAAAGGAGTCCGATATAGACACCTTTTTCGTTCATGCCATCGGTGTAACTGAAATCTCCCCCCGGAAGTTTCTCGGCGAAGGCGTCGACGCCGAGCGCACCGTATTTGGTCGTCCACGTGAGACCGGTCTCGCCATTGGGGGCCAGACTGGAGAGCTCGATCCCTCGTGGAATAACCGTCAGTTGGGCGTCCATCAGAATTGGGAACTCCATGGAACGACCAACAACTACGGACTTGTCTGCTGCCGAAATTCTCATCGCTGTACACATGAAACGTATCTTAAAGGGCTTACTGGCTCTGCGGAGTGAATCGTTCAATCACGCACTCGTTGGGAAATTTATGCAAAAGGCTGATTTATGTGTTCCTATAAGGCTATGGAAGAGAAAGGATCACCCGTTGGTCGACGCGTGATCCTTGGCATGGTGGGCCTAGGCGCCCTCGGCGTTGTGTTCGGCCGGCAACTGAATTCGGTCGTAAGTGACACCGTTGCCGCTACCATCCCTGGGCTCGGAGCGATCATTCCCGCCGCCGGTGGCTTCCGGATTTACACGGTGACTAACGGTTACCCGGAAATGTCCGAGGCGGACTACCGCTTAACTGTTGGCGGCGCCGTGAGTTCACCGCTGAATCTCAGTTTTTCCGACCTCGGATCGCTGCCCCAAACTTCCATGACAAAAGACTTTCAGTGCGTAACGGGTTGGCGCGTGGACGATGTCCCCTGGTCGGGTGTGCTCATGAGTGATCTTCTCGCCGTTGCTGGAGCTCCACCGACCGCAATTGCCCTGACCATTGATTCATTTGATGGCGCCTACACCGAATCCCTCACCATGGAACAGGCCGTGCGACCCGACGTTTTAATCGCAACTTCGATGTATGGAAAACCGGTATCCCGCGAACACGGTGGCCCGGCGCGGTTACTCGTCGCACCGATGTATGGCTACAAGTCCCTTAAGTGGTTGTCCAATATTGATGTCGTCGACTCGGTTATTCCCGGCTACTGGGAGCAGCGCGGCTACGACATCGACGCGTGGGTTGGCCAATCAAACGGGCGCAGCGACGAGCCCGTAACGTGAATCGCTTTACGGTCATTGAACGATTCGCGCACCGTGCCATTGCTATCTTGATGGTTATTTTGATTGGCACGGCTGCCGCTCTTTACATTCCTGACATCAGTATTTTGATTGGTAATCGCGGAATCGTAAAAACAATTCACTCCGTCAGCGGATTCCTGCTCCCAATCCCGCTGATCATCGCCGTAATTTTCCCCGTGTTCCGCATGAACATGCGCGAACTGAATCGTTTTCATCCCCATGATTTTGCGTGGCTTAAACGCCAAGACAGCAGTTCGATCAGACCCGAACTCATTAACCCAGATCCGATGTACGGGAAATTCAACGCCGGTCAAAAACTCAACGCCTCATTTAGCTTGGGATCAATTGTGATCATGTTCGCAACCGGCATGGTCATGTTTTTTAGTTCCCTTTTCACGGACAATATTCGAACCGGGGCAACGTTCGTCCATGATTGGCTGACCCTGGCAATTGTGATTGCCGTTGGTGGTCATATCTACATGGCAATGAACGATCCGCAGGCGCGCAACGGGATGCGGACCGGGAGTGTTACCAAAGGTTGGGCCAAGCAACACCACCCCCAATGGCTGCACGTTAATTCAGGTTTGTCCAAGACGTCAGGATCGGCCGAGCCAAAAGTCCATCCAGTTGATGAAGATCAAGGTCACAATCAATAGGAACGTTGCGCCTGCAAAGATCCAACGCAGTGAACTAAAAATATCCGACACGATTCCTGGCGTTCCACTTCGCGTGAACCTTCCGGCTTTCGCATTCTCAGCGGTGGTGGTCCAGAAAATCAAGATTGTGCCAACCCAAGCAACCATGCACCACGGGCACAAGGCATCAATGACATACAGGCTCTGAAAGATCAGCCAGCCGGCAAAGGCCATCCCGCCCAAAGCACCAAGGTTGAGCCCAAGCCACACCCACCCAGGTAAAACCGCGCGCGCGACCAGCAGGACTGCCAGCGTAATGACTACCGAGAAGGAAATAAGACCGATAATTGGGTTGGGAAAGCCGAAGATGGACGCCTGCTCGGTGACAATCACCGAACCGCAAGCAAGCACGGGATTGATATTGCAGCTGGGGATGAAGTTGGGGTCCGCCAAAATTGCGATCTTGTCTTGGATCAACGTGAAGGCAGCGAATAACCCAATTATCCCCGAGAACAACAACACCCACGGCGTTGACCTGTATTGCGTGGTCTTCATCTACTTCACATCCCACCATAGGGTTGCAACTGATCGCGGCTTGGCATCCTTTTCGGCAAGGAGTGCCGACGCTAAGTCTGCATCACGATCTTCGGTGAGACAGAGCCGGATTCGCGCTTGGGCGATTCGTTCGGCTTCGGGCAGGTTAACGCGCGCACCCCACGTTTCATCTTCCCAAATGTCAAGAACTGCATCAAAACCCAACGCCAAGCAGATACTTTGTAGTTGATGCGGGGTAGGTTGCGTGGGTCGATCTAAATCCCAAAACTTTTTCCACAGCGCGTTCATGTTGCTCATGGGATGGTTCATGGGGATTTCCATGACGACACGCTTGCGGGCGTGGGCGTTGAGCGCTTCCAGAAAGGGAACAATGTTTGCAACGTTGTACGCAACGTGGTGGCACACGACTAAATCAGCCTCGGGAACGAGTGGTGCAACATCGGGCCAGTCGCCCAGATAGGTGTGGGCAACCGCCCCGCGGGTTTCGGCTGCTTTGAGGAACTCGTCGAGCATTTCTTGCTGATGGTCAACGGCGGTCAGTGTTCCGGCCGGTGGGGTAATCGCCATGGAAGCGCGGCCCCCGCCCGACCCAATGTCAAGAACACTGCCACCGGGCTCCAGCACCTCGCGGGCACGCTGATGCGAGAGGGAATCCGGGATCTCAACGGGGACGGTAAACATGGCGACGGAATGCTTCCAGGGGACTTCAGGTGCTTGGTCCAAAATTGCTTGCGGGATGGCCCAACTTGCCAGGTCTGCCGCCCATTGATCAGCCAAAGTCTGGATCTGAGGTTCATTCACTCCAGAACCTTAACGCCTAAGGTTGACCGACACCGTGTCGGAAAAAAAGACTCGCATTAACACTAGATTGTGAGGGTGGGTAGGGACAATAAGGCGGAGTCAACTTTTAGCCATCCGCTTGCTTCATTAATTGGTGGACCACGCGGCGCAATTGAGTCGATGCTCCCCCCGGTTGTTTTTGTCGCCGTCTATTTGGCTTCCAGCAGCAATCTCACGTCGGCCGTCATTGCCGCGTTAGCAATTGGAATTGTTTTGGCTGGTTTGCGCCTCTCACGTGGTGAAAAACCAGTACGAGTTGTGGGAGCTTTGATCGTTGTGATTTTTGCAGCCGCGGTTGCCTACTACACGGGCAGCGCGGTTGCATATTTTTGGCCTCTCGTCTTGGCGAATGTTGCATCGGCCCTGGCATTCGCCTTCTCAATTTTGATCCGCTGGCCGCTCCTAGGTGTGATCGTTGGACCGCTCACCGGGACCGGCATGCGGTGGCGCAAGGACCCTGATCTGCTCAAGGCGTATGCAAAAGCTTCATGGCTTTGGGTGCTACTCAACGTCGTGCGCGCTGCAATCCAAGTGCCGCTGATTCAGGGCGGGGATCTCTGGGCACTTGCCGCCATTCGTCCACTTTTCTATGCAATGGTGATTGGCGTTGTTCTCTGGTCCTGGCGAATCATTAAAAACAGCCTTCCAGTCGATCACCCGGGTATTCGCAGTCCACGAATCCCTGGTTAGGTTTTTATTTCTGACACTTCGGGCACCAGAAAAGATTCCTGCCCCGCATATCACTCTCGGCAATGGCACTTGAGCAGATAAAACACGGCAAGCCAGTACGCCGATACACGTACACCTCACCACCGTGACGGTCCTCGCGCGGTGCACGTTTCATGGCTTTGGGTAAGTGTTCGGGTCGGACCGTATCGATCCGCCCACGCTTAACACCAATTTTCATCAGATCAACAAGGTCACTCCACATGGTGTCGAATTGCGCCGGCGTCAATTCTTTGCCCAAAGTCTGCGGATCAATACCAGCACGAAAGAGCGCCTCTGCTCGGTAAATATTTCCCACCCCGGCAAAAAGTGTTTGGTCCATGAGCAGAACACCGATCGGAGTTCCACTGGAGCACACCTTGATTCGTGCTGCGCTTGGATCGTCTTTCCTAATCGGATCCGGACCGATTTTTGCTTTCATGGTTTTCACTTCACTTGGCGTAATCAGCGTACAGGCGTTTGGCCCACGCAATTGAGCACAGAATTCTGGCGTCGAAATTTGCAGTCGAATTAAACCCACCGGTTCAGGAGTGTGGGTAAGGAATGTCCACTTTCCGTAAAGCCCTAGATGAATATGAATGACGTTTCCATGCTCGAAGTTGATGAACAGGTGTTTGCCGTACGCCTGCGACTTAACGAACTGAGTTTTGTTCACGACGGATGCCGATTGCGTGAAACGACCTTGTGGACTTGATACCTCAACAGGGTGACCGGTGAAAAGTTTGTTTAACTCCCGCGCTTGCCGGTGAACAACGTGGCCTTCCGGCACGACTAGCTAGCGCTCACTTCGTAGGCGGCCATTTCAGTCGCAATGTCAGCGGCGAACGCCTGAACGTCGGACTCTTGGGTGTCCCACGCGCACATCCAGCGCGCAAGGGTCGGGCTGTCCCAGGTGTAGAAGCGCCATTTGTCCTGCAAGCGCTCAACGACTTCTGCCGGCAGGCGGGCAAAGACCGCGTTGGCATCGGTTGGGACTTCGATGGTAATTCCGGGGATCTCCTCCACCGCTGACTTGAGTTTGAGTGCCATGTCGTTCGCGTGGGTTGCACTCTTTAGCCAGAGATCCTCGCTGAGCAGTGCGATCATTTGGGCAGATGCGAAACGCATCTTGCTATTAAGTTGCATGAAACTTTTGCGGAAATACTCAACGCCACGGACAACGTCGGGGTTAAACACCACAATTACTTCGCCCATCAGCATTCCGTTTTTGGTGCCCCCAAAAGACAAGATGTCCACGCCAGCGTTGATGGTGAAGTCGGCAATGGGAACACCAAGGGACACCGCGGCATTGGCAATCCGCGCGCCGTCCATGTGAACTCGAAGGCCGAGCTCGTGGGCGCACTCGCTGATTGCCGTGACTTCCTCGACCGTGTATACCGTCCCCATCTCGGTGGACTGGGCAATAGAAACGGCACCTGCTTGGGCGTAGTGCACCGACCCGAAATTCTGTGCCGCCGAAGGAATCAAGTCCGGGGTCAGCTTTCCGTTCACACCTGGAACCGTCCACAGTTTGATCCCAGCAACTTTTTCTGGTGCACCACCTTCATCCATGTGAAGGTGAGAAGTATTCGTGCAGACAACCGCTTCCCACTGATTCATGATCGACGACAACGCAACGATGTTGGCACCGGTTCCGTTAAACACCGGATAAATCCCAACCGGACGACCGAAAAGCGTGGCCATGCGTTCATCAAGTTCAGCGGTAATCGAATCGTCGCCGTAAGCGACCTGGTGACCCGAATTAACTCGCGTGAGCGCCGCAAGGATTTGCGGGTGAACACCGGCGTAATTGTCGCTGGCAAAACCGCGCCAAGGCTGCATGCTGACTTCTTCTTGCAGATCACTCATACGAAGATCACTCATACGAATCAGTATTCCTTATGTGCATCGGGTGATGCGTTGACTCCACATGCTTGTGGCAAACGGCTTCGGTTTCGGGCAACCCACGAATAAACAATTTGAGCGACGGGCAGCACAAGTCGCGAGTCCAAGATTGCTCCCACCGGGGCAATTCGACTCGTGCGCAGAATTTGCGCTATGGCAGCCGCTCCACCAAAGACCGTTCCATCTGTTCCAATAAAGACAACTTCGGACTGACAACGCTCAGGGGTCAGGTCAGCCGGAGCATCTGCGAAATCAAATTCCTGGGAGGCAACAAATTGATTGCGAGCACGAAGGCGACGCGCGAGCCGAACCGAGGATTGGCAAATCCCACATTCTGCATCAAAAATACAGACCGCGGACGTGTCATTTCGGTTTTTAGTCAAACGAGGGCTCCACTGTTCTTGTGCGCTTGAGTTCATAGAAGCCCGGAACCGACGCCACCAATAGCGCGCCATCCCACAGTCTCACGGCGTCGTCCCCGATCGGCATGGGTGTAATGACCGGGCCGAAAAATGCAACGGGCTCACCATCGGCCCCAGGGACTGCGATCACCGGTGTTCCCACTTCAGCACCAACCAGGGAGATGCCCCGCTGGTGACTGGCTCGCAATTGCACGTCAAAGCTTTCTGAGTCTGCGGCTGCGGCAAGGGCCTCGGGCAGTCCGACGTCAACCAGAGATTCGGCGATTATCGAGTCGTAATCCTTGCGACCCCGAACGTGAATTCGCGTTCCCAAAGCGGTGTACAGCGGACCGAGAACAGATTTGCCAAACTCTGCTTCAGCGGCAATACATACCCGAACTGGTTTCCAGGCTGCTGCCATGGCCTCGGCATATTCTGGCGGTATGTCATTGCCCTCATTGAGAACGGCGAGGGACATAACACTCCAAGTGACATCAAGCTCCCGAACACCAGATACTTCGTGGACCCAGCGCGAGGTAATCCACGCCCACGGACACATGGGGTCAAACCAGAATTCAACTTCGGTTGCCATGCATTCATCCTTCCACCATCCACGAGTCTCGGCAGTGCCACCTGACCGACTAATTCCCGTGTTACATGAAAGGATCCCTCCATGACCATCACTGAGGCAACCGGCTCCCGCTCTGAAAACATTACCCGCGCCGAGGCAAGTGAGCGCTCGGACCTGATTTCAACGACTTCTTATGAAGTGGTCCTTGACTTAACGTCAAGTGGACCAACGTTCGCAACCACCACCACCGCGCTCTTCGCGTGCACGACACCCGGCGCCCACACCTGGATTGACCTCATTGCTCCAAAAGTTGAGTCAGTGACCCTCAACGGGATCGAACTTCCGGTCGCCGAAGTTGTTCAAGGCGCGCGCATCCTGCTTCCGAACTTGGAAGTTACCAACACGCTCGTCGTCGTTGCCCAAGGCAAATACATGAACACCGGTGAGGGTCTGCATCGGTTCGTTGACCCGGTCGACAACGAGACCTACCTCTACACCCAATTCGAGTCAGCCGATGCACGCCGCATGTATGCCTGCTTTGAACAACCCGACCTCAAAGCGACTTTCACGTTGACCGCGACCGCACCCGGTAACTGGAAAGTAATTAGCAACTCACCCATGGCACAGGTCACCGACAACGACAACGACACCAAAACATGGGAATTCGAACCCACCCCAACGATTTCCACCTACATCACCGCGCTCGTTGCCGGTCCTTACTTTGAAGTGAGCGACGAGTACGTCGGTCCATACGGCACATACCCGTTGGGTATTTATTGCCGTCAGTCACTCTCGGAATTCCTCGACCCTCACGAAATTTTCGAAGTCACCAAACAAGGTTTCACATTCTTTGAAGACCAATTCAAGGTTGGCTACCCATTTGCTAAATACGATCAACTTTTCGTCCCCGAGTTCAATGCGGGCGCAATGGAAAATGCCGGTTGCGTTACTTTCTTAGAAGATCTTATTTTTCGTAGTCGCGTCACGGTTGCTGCCTATGAACAGCGGGCTAACACAATCTTGCACGAATTGGCCCACATGTGGTTTGGCAACTTGGTCACGATGACCTGGTGGGATGACCTGTGGCTTAATGAATCATTCGCCGAGTGGGCAGCCCATCACGCAAACGTGCACGCAACCCGTTACAACGACGCTTGGACAACTTTCGCGAACCTTCGCAAGGCCTGGGCTTATCGCCAGGATCAACTTCCCTCAACCCACCCGATCGCGGCGGACATGGTCGACCTGGACGCGGTTCGAGTTAACTTTGATGGAATCACCTACGCAAAGGGCGCTTCCGCCCTGCGCCAGCTGGTCGCTTGGGTGGGCGAACCTGAGTTCATGGCCGGGATCGGCGTCTACTTCAACAAGCACGCGTGGGGCAACACCCAACTGAGCGATCTTCTCACCGAACTGGAAGCAACAAGTGGTCGCGATCTTTCCGACTGGACCCGCGAGTGGCTGCAAACAAGTGGTGTGAACTTGCTGCGACCGTTGGTCACGGTTGACCCCGAGGGCAACTATGAGAGCGTTATTATCGAGCAGGAACCTCCCACTTCACCAATCGGTGTTGCACCAACATTGCGCTCCCACCGTGTTGGATTAGGCCTATATGACCTCACCGATGCTGGACTGGTTCAACGCGAGTTCATTGCCGTTGACGTTACCGGCGCGCAGACGCAGATCACTCGGCTAGTGGGCAAAAAGCAACCCGACCTGCTACTTGTCAACGACGGCGATCTGACCTTTGCCAAGGTTCGACTTGATGACAAATCTTGGAAAACCGCAACCGCGCACCTTGGCGACATCTCCGACTCGCTGGCTCGCGCTGTAATTTGGAGCGCCGCATGGGATATGACGCGCGATGCCGAAGCGAGCACCGGAGAATTCCTTGAACTAGTTCTCGCAGGCATTGAACGTGAAAGTGATGTTGGTGTCACCAGCGGTGTTTTACGTCAACTGTCCATGGCAATTGACCAGTTCGCTGCCCCCGCCCACCGCGACGAATACCGACTTCGTCTTGCACAAACTTGCGAGAAGTTTGCAACTGAAGCTGGGGCAGGCAGTGATCATCAACTTGCATTCGCTCGCGTCTTCGTTGGTAACGCCACGACAAACGCTCAGTTAGAAACTGTTGCAGGGCTCCTGGATGCGACGATCACGTGGGATGGACTCAAAATTGATACGGATCTCCGCTGGACACTTCTACGAACATTGGTCAGTAGCGGGATTCGAGGTGACGTGGAGATTGATGCCGAACTTGAGGTGGACAACACCGCAACCGGTAAGCGTCAGGCAACTTTGGCTCTTGCTTCACGGCCAACCATGAATGCCAAAGAAGCCGCTTGGGATGCTGTCATGCATAACAACAACCTTCCCAACACGATCATCGAAGCAACCATCGGTGGATTCCAAGACCCAGACCACCGCGATCTCATGGAAGCATTCGTTGATCGTTACTTTGCTGAACTCCCTGACGTGTGGGAAGAACAGACAATGGAAATGGCCCAAGACATCACTGCCGGCATGTATCCGGTCTATGCGACCTCGCCCGAGTTAATAACGAAAACGAATGAATTTCTTGCCAACAGCACCATGCCGACACTGGTTCGACTCGTCACTGA
>Ga0335396_10002740_pt1 | contig 20924 bp, 15 predicted proteins | sample FRY02_FD_205743 | JGI IMG/M metagenome (GOLD analysis project Ga0335396, IMG submission 205743) | Freshwater microbial communities from Lake Fryxell liftoff mats and glacier meltwater in Antarctica - FRY-02 (spades assembly) (version 2) | ecosystem: Environmental > Aquatic > Freshwater > Ice >... | reverse complement strand
CCGCTACGCTCCACTCCACAAAGAGGGGTTTAATAACAGTAAACAGTATTTAGGATTAAAAAAAATGTGTAAATTTGAATCAGGATTAATAAGTAATAAGTGTAAACTTTTTTTAGGACGAGTCACCATGGCCTTGGCCCAAAAAACCGCCCATTTACCCGTACCGCTCGACCTCCGCAACGCCCCCACCAAGCTGATGAAGCAAATCGGCTACGGCAAGGACTACAAGTACTCCCACAGCTACGAAGGAAATTTTGCCCGGCAAAACTTCATGCCCGACGAGCTCAAAGGCAACGCCATCTACCACCCCGGCCAAAACGCCCGCGAAGAGGAAATCAGGAAGAAATTACAACAATGGTGGGGTGAGTGGTATGGGTATTGAAAGGTAAGTTTCAATAATTTGGTTAAATCAGAGGGCTGAGACAGACTTTCAAGGGCTAAATTGGGAGAACTATTCTTTATTTGATTCAATAATAATTGACTTACTCCACGTGCGTCCTTCACTATCTACCTTCAGTATGAATTGTTGTCCAAAGCTATCACGTATAGGAAATTCAATTGGACGACCCTGGCTCTCATACTGCATTTCATCAAGAATAATGCCGGACAGACTTATCGCTTTTACATGAATAAGCCCAGAAACTCCACTAATCCAAACGCTTTCTGTTGCGGGGTTTGGGTAGGCTATGATCGCCAAGCTCCCCGGCTCTTGGTGAGCTCCCGTAATTACGAACGCATCTGACAATGCAGTGCAGCCGTTGACGTTTACCCCTACTTGGATGCTTCCTGGCTGGGTAGCCGTCAGTTTGGGGGAGGTTTGGCCAAATAGAGCCGTGCCATCAACGTACCATTGATTGCCCTGCGGGGCACTCGATACCAGGCCATCGGTTTGCAGGCTTATGGTAGGTTTGCGAGGAGAGGCTTTTACTTGTACGTTTTGTTGGATGGTGTTAGTACAGCCGTTTCCTAGTACGGTATAGCTCACCGTATGGCTACCGGCGCTTAGGCTCGCCGGATTCAATTGACTTGTGGTATTCCCATCTAGTGTGAACGTTCCTCCAAGAGGCGTAGCCGTCAGCACAATCGCTTCATCATTTTGGCAATAGGCGGCACTGAGCCCTGTAAAGGTAGGCTTGGGCGGTTGCTGATTTATCTGGATTTTATCAATAGGCTGGTAATAAGACACTCTCGGCGACGGGTCTGTCACTCGTATGTCATGGGTACCTGTTTGGGCGCCCACTGGAATGGTAGCTTCTACCATATAATCATCAATGAGTGTAGTGACTAACATTTGACGGGGCACGCCAGGGCCTGAAATTTCTACTTGCAGCCGACGAAGCTCCTGCGTTGTCCAATCTCCAAAGTGCACCAACTTGAATCGTACTTTTTGCCCGGCACATACATTATTACTCGTTGCTTTATAACCGATGTGCGGATAGCCATCAATATAATATCTAGTTTCAAGGTTATCGTTTGTGTAACTATCTTTTATTCTAAGGTAGTAGCCCCAATTACGCATACGTTCGCGTTGCATGGGGGTGAAGACGTTGCCACATCCGTATGAGTATGACATTAAGTTATTATAAGGTGGATATAAAATTCTACCATCATTTAATTGATTCCAAGGTTTATTACAATCTGATGGATTTTTAAAATCCCCTCCATCTATGAGCGTCGGTTGAGTATCACAGATCAAATCCCCTGTTCTGTTACAATCTCCATAGAGTCCACCATTGCCATCATTATATATAGGTTCAAATGTGTGTAAAAGCCCAAAATAATGCCCCATTTCATGCGGTAGAGATTTCTTGGTGGATTTTGTTAACCGCTCTTGCTCGTAGTATTTCCCATTTTCGATAAAATTTAGCGCAATAATTATTTGGTTCAAGCTTCGATCGCTCAGAGAGTATGTGCTATTTGTAGGATGTGGTCTATTTTCTGAATTTGCTCCAAAAAAGGTAATGCCTTCAGTTGATGGATTACCATCAATCGTGTTAACTAGGTATATATTAATAGCATTTCTTACATCCCTTGAATTACATAATTCTGGGATATCTGATCTTTTAAAATCAAAAAACCGACCTCCTTCTTCAACTGTATTCGTTCCTCCTTGCTGAAAAAACTGAATCCCGGTTGAGTAAAAGGCGGCGTTCAAATCACTAATGAATTGACCTGTCAAATTTCTGGCATTTCCAGCATTAGTAGAACTAATTACGCTGTGAAACTTCACGGCAATATACACCGGCTCCGCAGTTGTCCTTAATGAAGGTGTTTGGGTCTCAAAGGTTTGAATTGAATTCAAAATTGCCTGAGATAGTTCTGGCGAAGGCGAATTAGTACCGCAAATACTATTTGTATTGAGCGTTAAAGGAGCCCCTGAAATAGCCGTAGGTGTTATAGGCTGCGCTAATAGGGATAACCCCAGTAATAGACAAGGCAGAAGGCAGATAATTCTTTTCATTCAATAACAGGTGGATAAGTAAATAAAATCATTAAAACACTAGTAATCAACAAACTAAAATCAATAACGTGTCAACTCAAAAGAGTTGATAGATCGTTTAATGCAACTTTTCATTTAGACACTTCTTTAATTTCAACCGTTTCAATTCGGTGTTTGAATATTACCCGCTTTCTATTTTGCTTTGTATCAAAGTAGGTGTAGGAGGTTTTTGAAGACTTCAATAAAACCCCTTCAATTTCTTCACCTTCCTTTGTTAGTATTTTAATAACTGATTTTTCTTGTGATTCCTGCTTAGGTTCAACCGAAGGCGTGACTGTTTTTGTTAGGGAAGTATTCGACGAATCAGGTAACAAATCGGAAATGTCTACTTTTTCAATCCTATTTTTTGACGTTAATACTGACACCTCTTGATCAGCCTTAAATTCAAGTATTTTAACTCTCTCAACTTTACCTTTTTTATTCCATATCACTACATCTTGCACTTTCATTCCATTAATATCCCGCTTACCACCTATACCCCATACATCTCCCTCTGCTGCATAGAAACCCGATGAGTTACGATAAAGCTTCACATTCATTAAATACTCTCCACCTGGTATAGTTTTAACGACATTATCAATCGCATCATTTATCGTTTGAGCAGTTGAATTAGAAATTTGTTTTGGGCTGGCACTTGTAAACTTACTTAGGAGAGTATATTCCTGCAAGGATGATACATTTCTATTGGAAATCATATTCACTTGACCAATCTGCGTATATGTAGTAGAAGAACAAGAAAAAAAGAAAGGTAAAAGTAGGAGAAATAGAGTCTTTTTCATTTGAAATAATAAGTTGTTGTGTAACAGAATTTTATAAAGCATTTTTAATAACACAAAATAGGTGGTTGGGGTAATTTACCTTTAATCTAAATATCAGAAAATAGTCTATATCCAGAGATCCGTTCCAGAATTAATCAGGGCTTTCTTACAAAGCCCACAACCTCAAAGAGGTGTCATGATTATAGCAATTCAGTCGATTTTTAGTCTTACAAAACTCCGCAGGAGTGACACTAGTACCTACTGTATCACTCCTTCGGAGTTCTAAATGATCGGATCACCCATTTTCTATAATCATTTCATGCCTTCGGCATTTGTATTAGAACGTCCTGCACAACTAATTGAGCACAAAAATACGGCATGAAGATATTTGATCTATTTGGAATAGTCTGACCAATAGTTGATGGTTCCGCTATCAGTTACTACTTCTTCCTAAAAATAGTTAAAATAGCAATATGTTGTATAAAGTGGCACCCAAACCGCCCCCCCCTCAAAACAAAAAACCCGCTAACTATTAAATAGTTAGCGGGTTAAATCAACTTAGTGTGCACCCGAAGGGATTCGAACCCCTATCGTCGGTACCGGAAACCAAAATTCTATCCATTGAACTACGGGTGCATGTATCGGGCTGCAAATATAGGTGTATTTTTAAAAATCAGGCAACAGTTGTTCTGCTCTTTTTATCAATTATTTCAAATACCAAGCCTAGGCGCTGATTTACAGCTGCTTTAACAACTCCCAATCCTGAACTTCTTTCAGGTACAGGTAGTCGAGCAGGATACCATTGGTATTGGTAATGAGCTGATGGCCTTCCACGAAGGGAGCTACGTAGGTTGTTATCCGTTCGTGATCAGATTCCACTCCCTGATGCTGATCGTGGTAGGATTGAATTTCGGCCGCTGTTAATTCGAGTTCGCAGAAATAGAAATACATCGCTTCATCACTCGTACCCGTCGATGGGTAGCAGGCCTTATCCAATAAGCGGGTAAAATCCTCTTTTGCTACGGTAATTCCGGTTTCCTCCTGTACTTCCCGGGCCGCCACCGCTGCCGGATCACTTTCGCTATCTAGCATGCCGGCGGGGTGCTCGTAGGCATGTGACCCGTCACAAATACGCCGCTGTTTTACCAATAAAAGGTACTTTTCACGGGTTTCTTTGTCGATGAAGCAAATCAATACACAAACTACCTCCCCTTTCAAAAAGCAAATGGGTGGGATTTTATCTCCTTCGGGCGTGGTAGCGTCCGTCATTAGCAGGGAGAATAGTATCTCTCCGTTACGTTTTCGGCGAGAGTAGATTTCTTCTACGCTATGAATAGCGAGGCCATTCTTGACGAGCTTGTCGGCCCAGATTTGATATTTATGCGATTCAGTGAGTTTTTCAGCCATATTTTTTGTTTCCTTCGTGTACAATCGTTTCCGAACTATTAAGCAAGTGAACAGGCTTTCTGTTTTGGCTTCTCAGGCTTACCCCCACTACTGACCTTTATGGAACTAACATTAAGCACACCGGCCCTACTTTTATCAACGGTTTCTCTTCTCATGATTGCCTTTACCAATCGGTTTCTGTCCATAGCCAATCTGATCCGGGACCTGCATAAGCAATTCCAGAAAAATCCTGACGGTATCGTGGTTGCGCAGATTAAGAACCTACACATGCGTTTGCGCCTAATCCGGACGATTCAGGCTTTTGCCGTCATGAGCCTGCTGTTGGGCGCAATATGCATACTCTTGCTACTCCAAGGGAACTTAGTGACCGCCCGAGTCCTGTTTTACGGCGCCCTCGGGCTTCAAATTACGGCTCTTGGGCTTTCAGTCATCGAAATCTCCATATCCATCAAGGCCCTTCAACTCGAACTAATCGACATGGAAGAAACCCTTGGCAAGCGTAGTTTTTTCAATATACGGTCAAAGACAGAGGTGACCCAGAAAAGCGATGAAAAAGAGAAATCTGATTCCTAATTATAGAGCGGTATTGACAACGAGATAAAGGGCATCCCATAAGTACTCGAAAAACGGCCCTGACCGTTGTTTAGCTTAGCATCCGACCGGTAGGCTACCTGACCCCACACGTAGCCAGCTTTTACACCAAACTCCTGGGTTAACCAAATTCGAACAAATGCTTCGGCCTGACCACTATTGTTGGTCTTGAACGTAGGTATAATGTTGAGGTTAGCCGGGGCTATGCCAATATCAGTATTATTAAGGGCTAAAATGGAATCTGGGGCAGTACCCGGAGCGGCCAATTTATACAAAGAATTTCTTCTTTTCCCAAAGGCAAAACCCAGAATATCGGCATTTACTCCAATATCCACTTTCCTGGCAACGGTAACGTTGAAACCCACCATAAAATTCATACCCGTAGCCGACGCCCGGCTTAGCTGCATGATGTCGCTCTGCGTGGCATTAGCCGGAGCGGTGAGATTTATGTCATTGGCCAAGTAGGTCCATATTCGGGCGCCAGCGCTAACTTGAAACCAAGGTGCATTAGCGGGGTTCAAAGCCTGATAGTAGAGTAAGGAAGGAGCAAGTTGACTGCCTTTGAATCCAGTTCCAAAGTCTAATCCGGTTGACACCCTCGACATACGCTGAGCGTATCCGTGAGTACCAGCAATAAACATAAGCAAGGTTAGTAGTACTATCTTCTTCATTCCTTCTTAATTTCCTGATTTGTTGTGATCGTGGGACAAAGGTATAAAAAAGAGGCCAAAAAGAATGCCGGTTTTTGGTGACCGGCATTCTTGGATAATTTATAACTTTTTCAAGACAACCGCACCGAGAGGTGGTAAATTGAGTTGAATAGATTGGGGTCTGCCGTGCCACTGTTTGTTATCAGTGGGTAAAGACTCAGGGTTACCAACACCACTACCCCCGAATTTCTCCTGGTCACTATTGAAAACCTCCGACCAATTACCCTCGGAAAGCACGCCAACCCGATACCCCATACGTGGTATTGGGGTCAGGTTAAGTACAATCACCACGTTTTCTGCGTGATTTAGGCCTTTACGGGCATATATCAGCACCGGATTTTCCCGGTCCTGGGTATCAATCCATTCAAAACCATCGTGTGAGAAACTCTGCTCATAAAAGGCTGGTTGGTATTTATAGAGTGTATTGAGTGACTTCACGCATTCTTTCATGCCGTTATGCATGGGAGCATCGAGTAAGTGCCAATCGAGGCTTTTCTCGAAGTTCCATTCGGAGGGCTGCCCAAACTCGCTCCCCATAAACATGAGTTTCGTACCGGGGTGGGTATACATGTAACTGTATAGCAAACGCAGATTGGCAAATTTTTGCCATGCATCCCCCGGCATTTTGTTGATCATGGAGCCCTTCCCGTATACTACCTCATCGTGTGAGAAAGGGAGCATAAAGTTTTCGGAGAAGGCGTACACCAGACTAAATGTAAGCTGGTCCTGATGCCATTTCCGGAAGGAAGGATCTTTTTCAAAGTATTTGATGGTATCATTCATCCAGCCCATCATCCATTTCATGCCAAAGCCAAGGCCACCGACAAATACCGGACGAGAAACACCAGGAAAGGCGGTTGACTCTTCGGCGATGGTCTGAATATCAGGAAATTCTTTGTAGGCAGCCTGATTCATCTCACGTAATAGCGCAATGGCTTCCAGGTTTTCGCGTCCGCCAAATTCGTTGGGTATCCATTCTCCGTGCTTCCGAGAGTAGTCAAGGTAAAGCATGGAGGCCACAGCATCCACCCGGAGGCCGTCCGTATGGTACCGATCCATCCAAAATATAGCATTACTAATCAGGAAGGACTTTACCTCGTTACGGCCGTAGTTGAAAATATAACTTTTCCAGTCGGGGTGGTACCCTTTACGTGGGTCTTCGTGTTCAAAGAGGGCCGATCCATCAAAACGGTAAAGACCGTGGGCATCGCCCGGAAAATGCGAAGGTACCCAGTCCATGTACACCCCAATTCCTGCCTGGTGCAGCTGATCGATGAGGTACATAAGTTCCTGCGGGGTTCCCATTCGGGAGGCTACGGAAAAATAGCCGGTAATCTGATATCCCCAGGAAGGAGCGTAGGGGTGCTCCATAATGGGCATGAACTCAACGTGAGTAAAACCCATTTCCGTCAAATAAGGTATTAGGGCATCCGCAATTTCACGGTAGGTCAGATACCGCTCCGGGTCAGATGGGTCGCGTCTCCACGAGCCCAGGTGCATTTCATACACCGATATGGGAGCATTTAGTTTATTCTTTTCCTTACGGACTTTCATCCAGTCTGCGTCTTCCCATTCATACCAGGTATCCCACACAATGGAGGCCGTTTTAGGGGCGATTTCACACCAAAGCGCAAATGGATCTGACTTTTCAAGGTGTTGCCCATTATTAGATATTATGAAGTATTTGTACACCTCTCCTCTACCAATATTGGGTATCCAACCTTCCCAAATTCCCGACGCATCCCAGCGGGGGTTAAGAGCATGTCCTTCCCGATTCCAACCATTGAAATCACCAATGACTGAAACTGAGTTCGCATTAGGCGCCCAAACCGCGAAATAAGTGCCTACTACTCCCTGGTACTCCATCACATGAGAGCCCAGCTTTTCATATAATTTGAAATGCTTTCCTTCCTTGAATAGGAAGATATCAAATTCCGAAAAACGGCTAACGCTTTCTACTGCATTCAATACAGGAGCTTGATCCGGGGTAAAATCGGACTGCACTTGTTTCTCAGTAGTAGTAGGAATTGGCTCCTTTTCGGTACTTTTTTTACTGGTCTTTTTTGCCATTTTGTATCCTAAGAATAACAGGTTGTACTAAATCTATTGCCAAAGTAAACATCTTTTCGATCTCCGACCAATTTAGGAATGCTATCCGTGCATTTTTTCCACTTCCCTAATCACGTCGACAATTCCTTTGAGGGGTATTTTAACCCAGTCTGGTCGATAACTCAATTCGTAGCCTAACTCATATACTGCTTTTTCAAGGAGATAGTAAAGCATCAGGGAGTTGATCTCGTTCTGATCCTTGAACAGAGGGTGGGGCCACCCAATGGCATCCATGTAAGATTCCACATAGGTATCCTTCATGAGTTTGTACCAGCGGTCCGTCACGGTCAGTAACTTTTCCGGACTGATATGCTTGGTTTCCTCACTATTAAAGACCTTTGAAGACACCGCATAGTGGTAGCTTCGCACCATTCCGGCTACATCTTTCAGGGGCGAATGTTTTATTTTACGATCTTGAATGCTGGCTTCCGGCTCGCCCTCAAAATCAATTATGATAAAATCCTCGTCGGCACTCAAAACTTGTCCCAGGTGGTAATCACCATGAATTCTTACCCGAAGTGAATCGAGAGGTTGCCGGGAAAGTTCGTCCGAAAACTCGTTAATCAGCTCCTTCGATTCCATAAATTTCCAGGCCAACCGTTGGGTAGGTTCATCGAGCGTGCGGTATTTATCAATCAATAAAGTGTACCGGGAATCAAGCAAATTTGCTAGTCGCTGCCTCAAGAACCGTCGGTATGCGTCCGTAAACGGCTCCGGTGCGAAGTCGGGTTCGGCCTTGGGATTATACAAAGCTGTGTGCATTTCACCGGTCCTTTTTCCCAGCAAGGCTATCTGTTCAAACACATCCTCTTTGATGGTGAAAACATCGTTTGGCACCGCGTAAAGGAAATCATTGAGGTAGTCGCCGGTGAGGCTCCAATTATCTTTTTGGGCTTCTACCTTTTGCTGCATCATACCCAACGTTATATCGCCTGATCCAGAGTTTTGCCAGGTAATGCTACCACAAAAAGCCGGAATCTGGCGAAAAGAGGAGTGTTCCGTAAGAAACTTGACCATTTCAACTTCCGGATTTGTCTCACGGAATAACTTACGATAGAGTTTAAAAAAATAGCCGTCTCCGAAGATAAGTGCCGAATTGCTGGAATCTACCGGAAGCACTTTGGTTTCAATATGTTCTGGGTGATCTTCCTCATTGAGCCCTTTACCCCGGATAAAAACCAATTTACTTCCCTTTTTCCCAACCGACTTTGCATTATAAATGTGGGCGTACAGATTCTTCCGAAAAGACTCGGCGTAGGTTGCATCAATCAGGTAGGTACTATCAGACTCCGTGATAACGGTTTGTTCGGTAGTAAAGTCAGGTAGCTTAGCTACTTCAACAACCGGTAACTGATAACTTTCGCTGTCACCTTCTTGGTAATTTACATCCACGATCCAGATTTCGGTGTCACCAAAAGGAAGTTTCGAGCTAATTTCACAGGAGGTAACCTGCCTCGCTTTTCCGGCAAACCACCGACATTTTTTTAAAAATTGAAGAAGGATCTCTTGTGACACTGGTAAGGACATTAGTCTAATGTTTAAGTTTTATTTGTTCAAATTCCCCTAACAATCTCGTCAATCATAAATTTGAGGCAACTTTTTGAACCTCAGTCAGTACCCGCATGATATTCCCGCCCCAGATTTTCTGGGTATCTTTGGCAGAGTACCCTCTGCGTACTAGCTCTTCGGTAATATTGCCGATTTCGGATACATCCTTTACTCCTACTACCAGTCCTCCACCGTCCAGATCCATGCCGATACCGACGTGGTCTACCCCAACCAATTTGATTACGTGCTCGATATGGTCAACGGCCTGTGCAACGGTGGGTAGGTCGGAGGCGTATTTGGCCCGCATCGCCACCATTTCATCCCGTAGTGCTTTTTTATCTTCGTCCGACAGATCTACCTGACGCATTTTCAGACGCATTGCTTTCATGGAAACTTCCTGCTGCATGGAAGGCTTCCGCACAAAATCCGGCACGAAATTGATCTGAATCACTCCGCCATTTTTGGCAAGGGCCTTAATCATATCGTCGGTCATATTACGGGGATGATCGCACAGTGCCCGACAAGATGAGTGGGAAGCGATGGCCGGAGCCTTCGTCAAACGCATTACATCATAAAAAGAAGAATCTGATACGTGAGAAATATCAACCATAATCCCGAGGCGATTCATTTCTTTCACAACCTCCTCACCAAATGGGCTCAACCCGTTGTATTCCGGGCCGTCGGGGTCGGTTGATGAGTCGCAAATATCATTATTTGCCGAATGGGATAGGGTAATGTACCGCAGTCCCAGATCGTAGTATTGTTTCAGGTTGGTAAGGTCATTACCGACCGGCCAGCCGTTTTCCATACCAAAAAACACCACTCTTTTACCTTTCTTTTGCAGGCGATAGGCATCCTGCGGAGTAGTAGCTATGCCCGCTACTTCCGGATTTTCTTTTACCGCTTCGTGTATTTTGTCAAATATCGCCAGGGCCTTTTGTTTCGCCTCGGCGGTAGCCTCGGGAGTTCGCAGACCCTGCCCCAGATACACCGCAAAAAACATAGCATCCATTCCCCCTTTTTTCATCCGGGGAAAGTCGATTTGTGTTCCGTCTTTTTCGTAGTCATGCTCTTCGGCCACATCAAACCCATCTTTCATCATATTGATGGGCACATCGGCGTGCGTATCAATAGTTAACACCCTAGCGTGGATACGGGCCGATTCTTTTTTCTGTTTTGGAGTAAGCGACTGCGCCATACTACCCATGGTGACACCCAGGGCGATGCCAAAAAATAAGTACTTCTTAATCATAATTATCGGTTAAGTAGGGCTAGGCCCCGATGAGTAAAAAGCGCGGCCGAATAGTTAGCTTCAAATCGATTTATTCTTTTTTCTCAATTCTGAACAGGTGAAAAGGTAGGATACTAGGATTAAGCTCGGTGTAGCTCCATTCCCCTTTCCAGGTATATTTGGATCCGGTTATCAGGTCATGTACCTGGTACTCTTCCCATTCGTTTTTTTGAATCAAATCAAGCGGCACTTTCACCATCCCAATCTGAGAATTGTATCCGTCAAGATTAACCACGCAGAGTAGTTGATTGCCATCGGGATGGGTTTTCAAATAGGCTAACATCTGATCGTTTTCAACGGTACAGAACTCTATGTTGTTGGTTAGTTGCAGGGCGGTATTATCACGCCGAATCTGATTAATGATCCTGATCAGGTAGGTCAGTTTGGTTTCGTGCTGCCAGTCCCAGTGCTTTATCTCATACTTTTCTGAGTTGAGGTACTCTTCCTTACCAGGGTAGGCATCGTGCTCCATAAATTCGAAGGTAGGTCCGAAAATTCCGTAATTAGAAGATAGCGTGGCCGCCATAAAGTACCGCGTCAGAAAGTAGGGCTCGTGCCCGCTTTGCAAAAGGTATGGGTTGATATCGTGGGTATTCGGCCAGAAGTTAGGACGTAAGTAGTGTTTCATGTCAGACTTGGTGAGCTCCGTCATATATTCTATCAACTCGTGTTTCTGGTTGCGCCAGGTAAAGTAGGTATACGACTGGGAGAAACCCTGCTTAGCCAATTGTTGCATTACTTTGGGACGTGTAAAAGCTTCTGCGAGGAATAGCATATCCGGGAATTCTTTTCGCACCTCGGCGATCACCCATCCCCAAAAGTCAAACGCCTTCGTATGGGGGTTATCTACCCGGATAATCCGGACTCCCCATTCGGCCCAAAGAAGCAATATTCGGCGTAGTTCCAGCCACAGGCCTTCCCAATTGTCACTTTCAAAGTTGATCGGGTAAATGTCCTGGTACTTTTTAGGCGGGTTCTCGGCGTACTGAATCGAACCGTCCGGCCGAATTTTAAACCATTCCGGGTGCTCTTTCACCCACGGGTGATCCGGCGAACATTGAATGGCAAGGTCCATGGCTATTTCAATACCATAATCATTCGCCGCAGCTACTAATGCTTTGAATTCCTCGAGCGTACCCAAGTCAGGATTAATGGCATCGTGCCCTCCCAGTTCGCTACCAATCGCGTAGGGTACTCCGGGTTCACCGGATTTACAATTTACCGAGTTGTTTTTGCCTTTTCTAAACTGGTGTCCAATCGGGTGAATCGGGGTAATATAGAGCACATCAAAACCTAGGTTAGCAATCCGGTTGAGTTGCGAAATCTGGCCTTTAAAAGTACCATGCTCTCCCGGATTAGGGGCTGTCGATCGCGGGAACATGGAGTACCAAGCACTAAATCCTGCCTTGGCTCTATCCACGTAAAGCGGTAGTTCGCGGTACCATTTGGCGTAGGAACGTTCCGGATAACGGTGCAGCCATTCGGTTATCTGAAAACTCATGGCTAGTTGATTGGCATTCTCGGAACGATTTGGATCGCGGAAAAGCTGAATAGCCTCCTCAATCAATGGTCGATCTTTTTCGGTTGCTTTGGTGAGCATACTGGTCAGGAAGTCCGCCCCCATTAGCAATTCGAGAGGTACCTGCTGACCATCCTTTATCTTGAGGCTTGTTTCGTGCTGCCAAGTATCGATATGATCAACCCAAGCTTCGATGGTATACGCATAGCTGCCTTGTTTCTTAACGGCAAAATCTGCTTCGTACCGATCATTATTAATTAAAGTCATGCCGACTTCTGTCCACTCCGTTTCGCTTTCATGCTTGTGCAAAAGGCGGGCGGTGACGTAGTCGTGACCGTCACCAAATATATCAGCTTCAACGTGTATTTCTTCACCGGGGATAGCTTTGATTGCAAACTGTCCCTCATTTATTTCAGGAGATACCTTTTCGATGACGACGCGCGTGCGTCCCTCACTAATTTCAGGAATCCTGGAAGTCTTTTTTTTCGCCATAAGAGCGGTATTAATTTTTAAAGTTGCGAGTTCTTACTGGCAAATTAAGAATTTTATAGCTTTTCAGGGTAAAGTTGTAAATATTTTACCGGAGAACGATTCAAAATATCCGTGCCATTACCATTGCTGACTATAATTATTTATAGATTGATCATCAAGGTTTTTTTGTCAAAATATGCGTATAATTGCTCTCTCCGATAACCCTCTACCAAATGCTTTCACTCAGGTCTTCCGTTTTTATTTTTCTGCTAGTACTCGCTCCATTAGTGCTGATAGCTCAGAGAATTACCGGGAGGGTTACAGATACCCAATCCGGAACGGCAATCCCGTTTGTTTCGGTGTTTTTAAGTAACACAACCTTTGCCGCCGAAACCGACACTACCGGGAGTTATCAACTCACGGGTATGACACCGGGACGCTACACGCTGGCGGTGCGGTTGGTAGGGTACATACCCTACTATCAGTCCATCACCTTAACTACTGGCATTACTACCACAATCGACATCAAGCTTAAAGCCAATGAACAGGAGCTGGCCACAGTTACTATTGTAGCCCAACGAGATAAGGTATGGGAGAAAAACTATCAGACTTTTCTAAATGAATTTATTGGAAACAGTGCCTCCGCAAAGTTTTGTAAAATACTAAACCCTTGGGTGTTAGACTTAGACAAAAAAGATAAAAGGCTAACCGCCAAGACCAACGGTTCGCTCGAAATAGAGAATCGGCACCTGGGTTATAAGGTGATTTATGACCTCCGGTCGTTTCGGTTTGACGGACAGCAAACCTTTTATAGCGGACTTACCTCTTTCCTCCCGCTCCTGGCAGCATCAGAGCGCGAAAACGAACAGTGGACGCAAAACAGAGAACAGGCATTTTTGGGTTCAGAGATACATTTATTTAAAAACCTAGTGAGCCAGCAATCCACCAAAGCAGGCTACGAAACCTTTGTTGATAAGCCGGGGTCTGATCCAACTTCCCGCTCCAGTTTTTTTTACCAGGACCAAAGGAAAAAACTACTAGCCTTTGACCTGGACAGTTTGGTGCAACCCGGAAATACCAAGGGTACCTACCAGATTCGGTTACCCCGAAGATTTGAACTTCACAGTAATGAAAGCGAGGGAGCTTACTCCATCTACCGCGATAAGCTTTGTCAAGTAGCTTGGATCGAAACTACCGGCAGACCGCTGGTAGTTAACGAAGATGGCTTATTGCTCAACCCCCAAGATTGGTCGGTTTCGGGCTATATGGCCAACCGACGTATTGCAGAAACTTTACCCATCAACTACCTCATTGCAAGTACTTCTCCCAAGAGAATACGATCAGAAAGTGATTGGCAGGAGGCACCGCTTTTTACGACCAATCAGCCCTACTATCGTCCTGGTCAGAATATTCAGTTAGCGGGTCAGATGCAGTATACTAACCCAATCTACATGGATTCCCTAAGTAGGCTACTCCGGGTAGAACTACTCAGCCCCGAGAAAAAGATAGTCTACTCGGCAAAATGGATCATTGAAGAAGGAATGTTTCAGGGTACAATTCCATTAATAGACTCTCTCTCTACTGGCATGTACTTGCTACGGGTTTACACCCAATGGATGTTAAAGGATGAAAACCATGTACTTTCTTCTCAATGGGTTCCTTTGATTTCAAGAAGTGAGAAGCCGCTTATAGTACCCCAACTTAGCAACTCCCCGCTAGCACTAACTATTAACAGAAAGGATAGCCTATTAGATTGGAAACTGGAAACAGCCGAGTCTATTTCTATGAGCTGGTTAAGCCTTAGTGTACTCGATGAAAATACTACCCCATTGGTGTATCCAGAGCCTATTCCAGGCCAACATTTTACTATTCGGGATAGTGGAGACAAGAAACTTTTGCCAATTGAACGAGGCATAGCCCTCACCGGAGAAGTAGTTGGCAGGAAACAAACGGCCGTTTCCGATGCCCAAGTACTCCTGATTGTTCCCCGGTTGGGGTTAAGTTTTACCACTTTATCCGATAAAGAAGGGAAATTTCGGTTCAGTGACTTACCCATTGAAGGTACTCAACAGCTAATCGTAAAGGCTTTGAATGGGAAGGGTAAGTCTGCAGGCACGATTAAAATTCAAGATATAGCCATCCACGATCTCCCCTTTCCTGAAACAATACCGACCTTCCCCACCGAGCCCCTAGAAGTACCCGTTCAGATTGTGTACGATACGGACTATAACGCCAAGGCAATCCAGCTCAACGAAGTAGGCGTGAAAGCAAAACGCACTCAACCCCCACCCAAAATCTACCGACAAGCCGATTACGTTGTGCAGGGCAAAGATTTGCAAAATGCGGTTGGAGGCAATTTCCTGGTCGCTTTGCAAGGAAGAGTACCCGGTATTGAGATCAAAGAAGTGCGTGATGGTGACGGGTTCATCAAACTAGTCATCTATGTGCGAGGAAATACATCGGCCGGTTTTCGATCCGTTGGACAAAAACAACCGCAACCACTTATCTTGGTGGACGGCGTACCATTTGAGGATATTAATCAGGTTGCTGCGTTGTCGCCATCTATGGTGGAGCGAGTGGAAGTTGTAACCCGGGCCGAGCCCCAGCTCGGGTTGCGGGGCTACGCAGGGGTTATATCGATTTTCACAAAACTAAGCGGCGGAGTCAGTGATGATTTGACGGTCGATGATACTCCTGGCATGAAAACTTATTCAATCACGGGATACACCCTACCCGCTACTACCAAACAAACTAGTTTGATTTGGCTACCCAATATCAACCTTGACTTTTTGGGGAAAGCGACCGGAAAACTCCCGTTGCTATCTCCGGGTACATATCGTTTTGTGGCCGAAGGATTTACCGTACAAGGCCAACCGATTAGAACTTCTACCTTCGTTAAAGTAGAGTAAGGGGAAAGAATCAAATTCCTTCCAGATATTTCTGTCCACCCAGTGCCCGCATTTGCCGGGAAATTTTACCAGCCCGACCCAGTACATACGAAGACGGATTCTTGATCGAGAAACGAATAGGGTTGGGTAGTACCGCCGCAATCCGGGCGGCTTCCAATCGGGTTAGTTTAGCGGCGGGTTTTCCATAAAAACGCTGGGCTGCGGCCTCTACCCCGAAAGTCATTTTTCCCGTTTCTGCCACATTAAGGTATACCTCCAATATTCGCTCCTTTCCCCAAATCAGTTCGATAAGTAACGTAAAGTAGGCTTCCAAACCCTTTCTGATGTAGCTTCTCCCGTGCCAAAGAAACACATTTTTTGCGGTTTGCTGAGAAATGGTGCTCGCCCCCCGGGTGCGTTTCCGGTTTTCGGTCATGGCATCGTACATAGCATCAAAATCAAAGCCCCAATGGGTTGGAAAAACCTGATCCTCCGAGGCAACTACTGCCAGAGCGGCTTCTTTTGAAATAGCGTCGTAAGACTCCCAGTCAGAGTATATTTTCGCGCTTTCGCCTTCACGGGCTGCTTCAATTTTCCGGCCAATCATGTGGGGCGTAATCCAGACCGGTATTACCTTCAAGACTACTACCCAAAGTACTGAAACAATGATAAAATAGAGAACGAGTTTGAATATGGTAGTAAATACTGCACGAATCATAGAAATAGGAATGGGTTTATAGGGTATTGAAATTAGCGCCGTCACACAATTGAAATCAACAACGCATACTTTCTAATAAGCCATGTGTTGGTTTCAAAGTACAAATTAAGGCAAGAATAACGGGAGTATACGTGTATTTTCTTATAATTGTGAATGATCCAACTTTTCATTTTCTCCCTATGAACGAAGACTTTCTAGGATTTGTGTGGCGTTACCAATATTTTAATACCTCCCGACTCACCACCCAGGCCGGTGAGGCTATTCAGGTACTTCGCACCGGAACAATCAATACCGACGCCGGTCCGGATTTTTCGGAAGCCGCCGTTCGCTTAGGTACCATTGAATGGGTTGGCTCGGTGGAACTTCATGTGAACTCGTCGGATTGGGAGGCACACAAGCATCCTACGGATACAGCTTACGAAAGCGTAATTTTACACGTAGTATGGCAGGATGATCGACCGGTTAGGCGTAAAGATGGATCGCTTCTGCCAACACTAGCCTTGAGGTCCCTGGTGGACCCTTCGGTAAAAAATCGCTATGATCGGCTGATGGATGAAAAACAAACTATCCCGTGCGCCACGCAGTTTGAGAGCGTCCCCACGCTACAAAAGCTTGCCATGCTAGACCGGGTACTACTCGAACGACTTGACAGCAAAGCCCAGAGAGTCCTTGCCTTATGGGAACAAAACAACCGTGACTGGGAAGAAACCGCTTATCAATGGCTCGGTCAATACTTCGGATTCCGTCTTAACTCTCCCGCTTTCTTACGATTAACCCAGGTAGTTCCTCTTAAAATTCTGCAACGGCATCGAACCACGATTTTACAGATTGAAGCTTTGCTATTCGGTATGTCAGGGCTTTTGCCGGAAGTTTCTGAGGATGTGTATGTGCTGGAATTACAAAGAGAATACCGATTTTTAAGCGCAAAATATAATCTTACCAGCCAGCAATTGGGAAGTCATGAATGGAAATTTCTGAGATTACGACCAGCTGGATTTCCGACGGTTCGGATAGCCCAATGGGCCGCTTTACTGCAAAAGGAGGCAGGTTTATTTGCTCTCCTTACCACCGTGGACGATGTCTTAGAACTTCGGAAGGTATTCCGGTTACAACAGTCAAACTATTGGAAAACCCATTACCGATTCGAAAAAAAATCAGCGTCTGGGGTACCTTCCATGGGACATGATGCTGCTGACTTATTAATCATCAATGCTGCTATACCCCTTCTGGTAGCCTATTCGAAACAACGTAACCTCCCTACCTTACTTGACCGGGCCATTCATTGGCTGGAACAACTACCCGTTGAGAAAAACCGGATTATCCGGGAATGGGACGGCCTGGGAATGAAAGTCAAAACTGCTTTCGACTCCCAGGCACTCAATGAATGGCATACCCAATATTGTACCCGTAAACGGTGCCTTGAATGTACGGTTGGGGCGGCGTTGGTCCGGCCTAACTCCGGCTGATCAGATTAACTCCTGCCAACAGAAAAACTGTTCCCACCAGAAAGGGAACCAAGGACTCCCATTTTGTTACACTAAGTCCCAAAACAGGCTTATCGTCAGAGAGAAAAGCAACGCAGGCAAAAAGCACCACCACAATGCCAATAATGGTCAAAAGGGCGGCAAAAAAGCGTTTAAAACTGGTATTATCCATAAACTGAACGTGTATAAGTAGCTATTAGCTGTTACCTTTTTGTAAATATTTGATATAGAGAACATTAGCCAGTAATTTGACTAAATTAATAATACAAACTAATTATGCATTAGTACTTAATATTACAATTTTTCTTTTTGATTCGGTACAGGTTCCAGCCCGAGCTTCCGGCCCTCTTCCAACATATAGGTATGGGCTATCCCGTATTCGTTGGTAATAATTCCTTCCAAGATTGCCTCCCGAATCGTTTCTTTCAACGCACCGATTACCTTCGAGGGTTTGATGTTAAATGTTTCCATAATTATCTCACCGGTAATAACCGGCTGAAAATTACGCAGCTTATCTTTCTCTTCAAGCTCAACCAATCGTTTTTCTACCAAATCAAAATTCCGCAGGTATCGCTTTACCTTTTCCGGATTCTTGGAAGTAATATCAGCCCGGCAAAGTTTCATCAATGATTCCAGATCCTCACCTGCTTCCACCAACAGCCGCCGCATGGCCGAATCCGTGATTTCTTCCTTCGAAAGCACGATGGGTCTTAAATGCAGACGTACCAGTTTTCTAACAAACCGCATTTTTTCGTTTAGCGGAAGCTTCATTCTCCGGAAGATCCCCGGAACCATCCGGGCCCCTACCTCTTCATGATTATGAAAAGTCCAGCCCGCTTTCTTATCGAAGCGTTTGGTAGACGGTTTAGCAATATCGTGGAGAATCGCCGACCACCGGAGCCACAAATCTTCGGTGTAAGGAGCAAGATTATCGAGTACTTGTAAGGTGTGGTAAAAATTGTCTTTATGCCCTCGACCTTCAATGATTTCCACCCCGTGTAGGGCAATCATTTCGGGAACTATTAAATGGAGTAATTCCGATTGATACAGCAATTTAAATCCGTAAGATGGTACTGCCGACAGAATTATTTTATTCAGCTCATCCGATACCCTTTCCATTGACACAATCTCGAGGCGATCTTTCATCTTTCCAATCGCTTCGTACGTATCAGGCTCAATATCAAAATCTAACTGCGTAGCAAAGCGAATGGCCCGCATCATCCGAAGTGGATCATCCGAAAAGGTAAGCGAAGGTTCCAAGGGAGTTCTGATCATCTTCATTCTGAGATCACGCATACCCCCAAAAGGATCGATTAGTTCCCCATAATCTTCATCATTGAGACTAATTCCCATGGCATTGATCGTAAAATCACGGCGATTTTGATCATCTTCCAAGGTACCATCCTCCACAATCGGTTTTCGTGATTCGGACCGATAGGATTCTTTTCGCGCGCCGACAAACTCTACATCCATCTCCCCGTGACGTACCTGAGCGGTACCAAAATTCTTATAAACCGAAACATGGACCCCAGAACCGAGGTAATACGCCAGGCGTTCTGCCAGGGCAATACCGCTTCCGACGCACACGATATCAATATCCTTACTTGTTCTTTTGAGTAGTAAATCCCGTACGAACCCACCAATCACGTAAGCCTTAACCCCCTCATCGCGGGCCGCATTTGCAATTTGTTGAAACAGGGGAAATGCTTCAAGCTTATCCTTCAAATTCATGCGGTAAAGGTAATAATTAAACCTTATTAAGCGGGGGATCTAATGCAACTGTTAAAAAACAAGTTGCCATATTATTAATAGTGCTTATCACGAATGATTTTCTAGGAGCAGAATGAAAGGTTGCCAAGAATTTGTTTAGTAGTTGTGAAACATGAACAAAACCAACCCAAGGCAACCGATCTTAAACTTAGGGCATTATTGAGCCTAAATCAAGACGAATACGCAAAAGTTTTAGGCATGTTCGATGAACTAGTCAAACGTAAGCTCCGTCACTATACGCTGAAAAACCAGAGGCGGGTGCACAAAGACTACAAAGAACGAACCAACAGCAGTCTTTATGGCAGCGAAAAGAAACTTGACTTTGTGCTGATGTATCTCAAAGAAAACCCCAATCAGAGTTACCATGGCTGTCTGTTCAGCATGTGCCAAGCTAAGGTTAGCCAGTGGGTGAGCTACCTTACACCGGTGTTGGAGGAGTCGCTGCGCCTGCTGGGCTTCATGCCCCAGGCAGGCCACAGTTACCGCCACAGAGAGCCGAATACCGACTGTCTTCTAGTCGATGTGACTGAAAGACAGGTTCCAAGGCGCCAGGATTACGATGGTCAAAAGCAGGAATACAGCGGCAAGAAGAAACTCCACAGGGTCAAGAATATGGCCATCACAACCGCAGAAGGCTATATCCTTTACATGAGCCCCTGCTGTCAGGGGAGCGTTCATGACAAAGCCTTGTGGGACTCGATTAGACTTGTTGTATTGGAAATATTTTCGTATATTGATAGTATATGAACATTTCAATTAACGACTTAAAAACTGAACGGCAATGGCGTTCGGCAACCGGATATAATAAGCAACGTTTCACGAATTTACTCAACCTTTTCGAGCGGCAATATCTCGTTACTTTCGGTAGGACTCTCGCCGAAAGCAGAGCCGATAGTCCAAAGGAATCCGTGGTAGAAACAGAGGAAGATTTGTTACTTTTGACCTTGCTAGGACTTAAATCTGGGCTTACAAGCGACTTACTAGGACTGATGACCGGCATGGATGGGTCAAGTGCTTTCCGCAATAGAGATATAGGGTTAAGTGTCTTGCAGTCAATGCTTAATGGACGAGGCTTCGCTCCTGTCCGCGAGTTTAAAAGTGTGGAGAAATTTGAGGAATACTTCCAAGAATACGAGACGCTGCTTATTGACGGTGAGGAA
>Ga0335396_10002734_pt1 | contig 20963 bp, 33 predicted proteins | sample FRY02_FD_205743 | JGI IMG/M metagenome (GOLD analysis project Ga0335396, IMG submission 205743) | Freshwater microbial communities from Lake Fryxell liftoff mats and glacier meltwater in Antarctica - FRY-02 (spades assembly) (version 2) | ecosystem: Environmental > Aquatic > Freshwater > Ice >... | reverse complement strand
TAATTATTTAGTTTAAACAGTATAATTTTTACCTGTTGACTTTCTAAGAGCTCCACTGTTAGCTGTAGATGTTCCAACAATTTCACTTGGTTCTTTATCATGCGCACTTGAATGAAATATTGGAGTATAATCATCATAATATAACATTCCTCTTAGGCTATCTCCATTTATTTCAGAATTACCATACTCGTCTTCATATTCTTTAATAATTTCATCGCTAAACTTTTTATCTGTAAACATCTTAGTAAAGAATATCTTATCTGCATTATTTGTTATTTCAGCATCCATAAATAGTGGTGCGTTATTAATAAATCTTGTATTATTATCAGCATCTGTATACCAAATAACTTTAGGAGAGTCCCATGATATCGCCCCAACTGCTGCTTTGTTATTATTATAAGGTTCCATTTCAATAACTCCTCCTCCTCCAATTGTACATACATAAGTTACTCCATTAGTCCGCATTGTATATCTGAATCTATTTCCTAACAAATCTTCTGTAATATCTGTTCCCTCTCCAGTTTTTACATCACCATCTATTGCCAATTCGGATTCTCCCTGTACCTCATCGTTATTTGCTTGATCTATATTTCCGGTAATAATTCCATCAAGTGCTTCTGTTTTATTTTGAATATATTTAAGTGCGGATGTTGATACAAATTGAGCAGCCGCATCTAATCCTTCAACCTCGGATCTTATTGCAACAGTAAACTGTATCTTTTCCTTTCGGTTAGTGTCTCTAACTACAGTATATATGATAAAATTCTTAGTAAAAAAAGAGTTATCTAATTTTCCAACAGTGTTTATAAACGCCTGTTGACTATTAAAGTACTGTTTAATAGACGATGCTCCTTTGTTAGTCATATTTGAATTCGCGTCTAACAGTTCCATTTCGCCAATTGTCTTAACCATGAAATTAGTAGAATTTTGTATTTTAATAACTACTTTAAATTTATGACCGGATGGTGAGATATAAACTTGCTTACTTCCAGTAGCTTCGTTTACTTCACCCCAGGATTTAAATGAATTAACCATTTTATGTAGGTTTTATTTTATTTATCTCATAATAAATAATAAAAATAGTAGATACCCGTGAATTTTAAGAACTTCGATCAATATACTAGACAATATTCAAATGATGTAGCCTCATTTATTAATAGGGTGGCAATTGCTACTAATGAAACTATTGAATTTCCGTACTTTGATTACATTAAAAATAAGTTTGATCTTAAGGAAAATCATAAGAATATTCCGATAATAGTATCAGACGATTTTACAAGCGAATCAACTGCAATATACGAGTCAGGTGAATTCACGTACAATTTAAATGAGATGCCATCAATTGAAGAAGTATTCGATGATTTTAAGAATGAGAAGTTTATTACAAATCAAAAGTATAATATAAAAGATACTAAACAATTAAAGTTCCCTATTACTGCATATAGTAAAAATAGTGAAACTGAATTTAAAACAATTGGTAAATTAAGAGCATCTGAAGGAGTTTATGAACGATTTAGAGAAAAGATAGTACCTAAAACAAAATTTAACGTTCTATCTTTTAAAGGAGAACCTATTAGTATTGTTGAAAAAATCAACAAATTTCCATTAGATGTGGATATGAGAAGATTTGCATTAATGACCGAGGTTAAAAATATAGCTAGAACGTTACATAAAAAGTACGACCTAGATTTTTATAATATTGAAATATATGAATCAATACAAGGAGGATTATACGTAAATGGAGTTAACAGAAAATTAGATCTTAATCCGCACCAAGCACTTACCGTATATGAATATGCATATAATGATTATTATTCAACTAAGATTCCAAACTGGGTTAAAAATAAAATGATTGAAGAAAGTGTAAGTAAGTATTATAAGCAAAAACATTATGATTCAATGCTTGTTAAATCTAAACACACCATGAATTATTCAAAATATTATAAACAACAAAAATGAAGGTAAAAAACTTTAACGATTTTATAATGACTGAATCATATGAAGATATAGATCCATCTATAAGTAAGAATACAGCAGGCGTCGCTATTAAATGGGGTAACAAGATATTAGTAGTTCATCCAACTAATGGAAGTTGGAACAAGAGTGCATATGGAATTCCAAAGGGTGGTATTGAGCATGGAGAATCAGAAAAAGAAGCTGCTATTAGAGAACTCAAGGAAGAAACTGGTATAATTATCAGGTCTAATGAACTTGATTTAGCTCCACAAGTAGCTAATCATTTTGGAAAAAATGGAAAGGTTAAGTCTCAATTAATTTATTTCACAATGACAATAGATAGTCCTGAACAGATTGGATTAAATGATCACCGAGTTCCGAAATCTCAACTTCAACTTGATGAAGTAGATTGGGCCGGATTTATAGATATAGATGTGGTATATTCAAAAATGCATATATCTCAAATGATTATATTAGATAGGATGAAATAAATAAATAAATAACAATTACGATATGACAGAAATAGAAACATTTGATAATTGGCTAAACACCGATCGCCTTAAACATATAGAAGAAGATTCAGTTCCTTCAAATATAGATAGTTTTGGAAGTAAAATAGGGTTAACAGATAAATCATCTCATGAACCTACTGATATCCCTATAAACGGCCCACTTGGTGATATTGTAAAATCTGCGTATGCTAATATTAACGTTCCAACTAGAAACGTTCCTGGCACTGAAACCGGATCACTAGGATGCGCAGCAGCAGTATCTCTTATTTTTTATAGAGCAACTGGATACCCCATGATAAACAATAAAACAATAGAATTAAGCACATCTAATATGTGGGACTACATGAATACGTCATCCGACTGGGTTAAGATATCAAACTGGAAATCAGATAGTATACCAGGTGATATCATACTAACTAGAAGAGGCACTAAGCCTGGACACGTTGGTGTGGTAGTAGATGATAATAAAATAGTATCAAATTCATCTGGTGGATTTGAAGGAGATAAAAAGGGACAAATAGAAATAAACTACACACTTTCTGGATGGAACTCAGTCGCAAATAGAAATCCAACTAAGACTGCATCATTTAGATATAAAGGAAAATATAAGACTGAATGGGATGGTAGTGGCACTAGTCGTAACAATATATCAAATATTGGAGTCGAATCAAGTACTAATATTGCACAAAACGGTGCACGTAATAAAGGAAAATATTACTATAAGGTATATGATAAAGCAAACAAAAGATTTCTTACTGCAAAATACAAAGGAGATATGTTTAAAGTATATGACCGTAATATGAAACTAATTGGGGAAGTACTGCTAAACGGAGAAACAATTGTAATGAATAACGATGATATAACAAATACACCTGTTGGGATAGTATTTAAAAAATTATTTGTTATTGCGGCAAAAAGTGGAGTAATTTCTAAAACAAACAGTAATGACTATATTACTATTGAAGATAATAATGTATCCACTAATATTAAATTAAGTCCATCCGACTTTATGAGTAAATATGGACCATCTATGATATCAGCAACCGAAGGAACTACTCTATTTCCATCTGTTAAACTTGCACAGGCTGCACTAGAAACAGGGTGGGGTAAATCAACGATTAGTGGCGCTAATAACATGTTTGGAATAAAAGCAAGTGGATCACATACTAAATACTGGGATGGAAGTAAGGTATCTGCATCTACATCCGAGGTATACGATGGAAAAGAGGGAACATATACGCTGGATTTTAGAAAATATGCATCACTGAAAGACAGCATATTAGATCACTCTAACTTACTATTAACATTATCGAGATATCAAATCGTAAGAGATGCAACGACACCAGAGGAACAGGCAAAAGCACTACAGTCTGCTGGATATGCGACAAGTGGTACTTATGCGGATGTGCTTATATCAATAATCAATAAGTATGGATTCAAAGACCTTGATAAACAAGCAGGAAAAACACCTAATATTGTAACTTAATTAAAACTTCTTATTGTGTGTTTAGTATAATATTATAAAATTTACAATATTATGCAAGAAACTAAAAATGAATTAGAAATTATAGATACTGTAATTGAGGATACCGTTCAAGCGGATGTTAAAGAATTAAAGCTTAGTCCCGCTGAACAGGTTTATGAAGACCTTAAGATTAAACGAATGGGAAAATTTACAGTAGGTATAGCGTATGGAGATGCTGTATTCTTTAGAAATTTAATGGAAAAATCCACATTTAAAGGGCCGCAACAAGCATACTTACTATTAGTAGCAAAATCTGAGTTAGTTAGTATCGTACAGGGACTTAAAACTCAAGATAGGGAAACTAGATATGAGGTTGAATTAACTTCTGCATGTATTGAATCTGTAGGATTCTTTATGAATAATTTTGAAGGCAAGGGATCTGATTCCGCGACTAAGTTATTTACTGCTAGTATGCTATTACGTCCAGCGATGGGAGAAATCAACAAATTAGACGAACAATTAGAAGAAGCTAAAAAATAATTATGCATTGGATAAAAAAATAAAAATCGTATTTTGTTAAATAGCTGATGATAAATAATAAAAAATTATATCGTAATGAGTAAAGTAAAAGATTTTAAAGGATTCATGAAATCAAAGGCATTAAACGAACAAGCCGGTTTCGAAGAAGAAGATGGCTTAAGTGCAGGAATGCAATATGGAGCTAATCCAGAAGAAGAAGAAGAAGACCAAGCTGCAGATGAATTTGCAGAAGACGAAGAGGGAATGGAAGAGGAAGAAGTTACTCTAGAAGACCTAAAGGCTATGATTGATGATTTAACTGAAAGACTTGAAGCGTTAGAACCAGATGAAGAAGGTGAAGACGAAGAGGGAATGGAAGAGGAAACTGAAGAAGGCGAAGAAGAAGAAGAAGAAGAAGAAGAAGAAGCTTAATATATTCATCAATATCTCAAACGCTAGAATAGGGAACTTCATATACGACGCTCCATATTCTAGTGCTCATTAAAAATTAATTATGATTTTAAAAATTGGAACCATCGGAAATTATGTTAATGAACTTCAGGAATTCTTGGATATTACAATAGATGGCATCTTTGGTAAAGGAACAGAAAGATCTGTTAAAGAATGGCAAGCCGATAATGGTCTTGTTGCTGATGGCATTGTGGGCCCTGCCACTTGGAATTGTATGGGTTTGGCTACTACTGACCTTTCGGAGACGTACTATTCTACAGAAAATGGATTAATTATAAACAAACATTTTTTACCAATATCTGAATACAAACAAGGTCCAATTAATCCAGAATATATGTTTTTGCACCATACTGCCGGCTGGCAAAATCCATATAAAACAATCGATCATTGGGGTAGAGATTCTAGAGGAGCAGTTTCAACTGAATTCATAATTGGCGGACCAAGTGTTAAGGGTGACGATGATAGTTATGACGGTGATGTTGTACAATCATTTCCTGCTGGAAATTATGGATGGCACTTAGGAAAGAATGGTTCTCAGAGTATGCATAAAAACTCAGTAGGTATTGAAGTAAATAACTTTGCATATTTAACAAAGGGTGGATATACTAAAAACGGTATTTGGATAACTAAAAACCCAAATTCATATTATACATATTCTGGAGTATTAGCAGATGATTCACAAATAGTTATATTAGATAAGCCATTTAGAGGTCACTCAACATGGCACAAATATTCTGATATGCAAATTGAATCATTGAAAAATTTAATATTATTTATTGGTGATAGAGATAATATTGACATTATAGCAGGATTACCAACATGGATTAAAGCAAAAGGTGCAGATGCATTCGAATGGAATAAAGATGCATATTATGGCAAAGCTAAAGGTCTACTAACACATTCTAATATAAGGAAAGATAAATCTGATATGTTTCCTCAGCAAGAATTAATGGATATGCTAATATCGTTATAACATAGTTATCAACTTCTAATTAGATAAATAATCATATATGCAATATATTACACATAGAATAATTCCAATGTTTGAAGGTTTTTGTCGAAAAAGTGACATCGATGGAAAGGAAATAAGCGCTAGCATATCAGGCACTCCTATTAAACTTATAGTAGCTGCAAATGATAATACAAAGGCAAGAGGTTTAATGGACTCAGATGAGCCCCATGCCAATACTGGCATGATATTTATATATGAAAATCCAAGTATATTAGATTTCTGGATGAAAAACGTTAATTATGCACTTGATATCTTATTCTTTGATGCAGATATGAATATGGTAGATAGCTTTACAATGGATCCATATAATGGAGAATCAGATGAAAATTTAAAAATATACAAAAGTAAAGCACCTGCACAATATGCAGTAGAACTTAAATCAGGATGGGCAGATGCTCATTTAAACATGGAGAATCCTACTTTAAAATTTTAACGGCTTAGGACCCGTCATAGTTACGCTATGAAAAACCCCCGAGATAGTATCGCTACTTCTCGGGTTTTTATATTATAAGGAAATTTAGTATAATAATATTATGAATATTAAAGCAATACTTGACGAAATAGCAAATGAACCAGGTTCAAACGCTAAAATGAATATCCTTAGAAAATATGATAGTAATGAACTATTAAAGAAAGTATTATATGCGGCTAAAAGTCCAAGGGTAAAATATTATATTAAGAAGCTTCCTGACTTTAAACAATCTGCGTTTGTTGGAGATTTAGAATCATCGATTGACGGAGGATTATCTCAATTAAGCAACCGGGATGTTACTGGACATGCAGGAATTGAACATCTTAAATCAATATTGGGAACATCATCTCCTGACGATGCTTACGTTATTCAACGAATAATTGAAAAAGATTTAAAGATTGGAATGGGTACATCTAACATCAATAAGATATTTCCTAAATTAATTGAAAAAACTCCTTACATGGGAGCTAAAGCATTTAGTGAAAAATTAGCGAAGGATATATTTACTCCAACTAATACGCAAACTAAAGGAACGGAAACTAGAACAATGGCTTACAGTCAAATCAAAATGGATGGCAGATATTGTAATGCTATCATAGAAGATGGCGAAGCATATTTAGAATCTAGATCTGGAGAAACTACATTACTTACTGGATCAAAACTAATGGATGATCTATCTAAGTTCGGCGACTGTGTATTAAATGGGGAATTAACTATCCCGGGGTTCGATAGGAATACTGCTAATGGAATCGTAAATTCAGTAATTGGAATTACTACAAAATTAAGAGACGGAATTGACGTAAGTGATGAAATGTCTCACTTATTTGAACGATACAATCGAACGTATAACGAATTACTAAATCTAATTGTTTATACGGTATGGGATAGGATTGAATTAGAATATTATGATGCTAATAAATCTCTAGTACCATATAGTAAACGATTACATGAGTTAATGATTGAGATCATTGCTAATCAAGATACTGACATGAATGTTGATATTGTCGAACATAAGATAGTAACGTCATACTCAGAAGCAATGGAGCACTTTGTAGATGCTTTAAATAGAGGATTAGAAGGAACTATTCTTAAATCAATAGATGGTATATGGAAGGACGGAAAGCCAAACTGGCAGATCAAGATGAAAAAAGTTGACTATTATGATTTAAAGATTGTAAGCTTTAATTATGGAACTCCTGGATCTAAGAATGAATTGTTAATATCGTCAATTGATGTTGAATGTGAAGATGGATTACTTAAAACATCTCCTGCTGGAATTTCAGATGTTGATATGAAATACATAACTAACAATCAGGATAAATTAATGGGAACAATTGTTGAAGTAAAATGCTCTGGAATATCACACGACAGTAAAGGAAACTATTCACTATTACACCCCGTCTTCATTAAATTGAGAAATGATAAACATACCGCAAATACTTTTAATGAATGTATTGCCATCGATAATATGGTAAATTCATTAAAAGTCAAGTAGTCGATTTAATAATTAAACTAATTATTATTATTAAGTATAATACAATATATTAATTAACAATCAAAATTAAAAACATGAAATATTACACAGCAAGAATACAATTTGAAACAGTTAACGATAAGACTGGAAAAATTCAAAAGACTAAAGAAAATTACATAGTAGAAGGAACAAGTGTTTCTGACGTAGAAGACAAATTAAATGTAGAGTTTAAGGATTCGATGTCTGAAATGTCAGTTATTAAAGTTGATGAATCTAATATAATGGGCATCATCAAATAACACATGGAACGAATTCCTACTAAAATAGCAGAGGATATATATGCGGTATTAGAGAGATATGCAAATGCTAGTCCTAAACACTATGACCGTGAAGGTTTCATATATAGTTTTGGAGTAATTGCTAATCCCCCGAGTAGGTTCAATATTAATTGTTTAGATGGAAAGATAAGAACATTTATAAAAAATGGAAAAGACTATTCAATAGAAGGATATGATGAATATAAAATAAATGCCATCATTAAAAATATTCTATCTAATATGAACACTAATACTACGCCTAACATAGAAGATTTTAAAATACGTGAAATTTAAGGTTCCAATACTAAAGGGAAATGATTTTCCAATACTATTATTCAATATTATATCTGAGAATATACAGAACCTTGCATATGAACATCGGAAGTGGCCTAATAAAATTACATTTTTAGGCCAGCTTGGAAAGGAAATATTTGATATTATAGATGAAAAGAAATGGGACTTCGGTAAATTTAATATAACTCATAAGCTTCATACAGTTGACATGATAATAATTGAATATAATAAACCACTGGATCAGATTGACGATATGGGATATATAAAAGGTGATTCAATACATGGAAAAACAATGGAAGGTATCCCAGGTACTGATACCATATCTAAACTGAGAGGCCACTCTTTAAATATGAACTTTAAAATTGAGCGTAAAATCAGGCCTAAACTTGAAATAGAATTAATACGATAAAAAGTCCCTCTATCGAGGGACTTTTTTATTTATATGTATAATATGTTTTACATTATTGAATAAAAAATAACACTCAACGCTGATAAATAATAAAAATATCGACAAAAAACCTATTAATTATGAAAATCAACAATTATATCAAGGGATTTGCTAATTTTAACAACACTGGTGCAATAAATGAAATGGCATCGGAACTTACAAAATTAGGAGTTCCAAAAAACCTAATGCAGTTTATTCACAAACTTAGTGGTAAAGTTCACAGGATGTCTCAAAATGGAGATGTACAAAAAGATCCTACATCAGGAAGAGAAACTTCAAAGTTTCACACACGTAAGGAACCTTATAAAGCAAAGGGTGGACCGTGGCCGGAAAGAGAAGATGCTCCACTATCTCACGATATAGAAGTAAAGGGATCAAAATCAGGTAAGCGAAACATATATCATTACCTAACTCAATTATTGGATTCAAGAAAGGATTCTGGACTTAGGTTAATCTTAGTAAACCCAAATCAAGATCAGATTCATTATTTAACTCGTAAAACAGGTAAAATGTCTAAGTCGCAAATGTTAGATGCAGATATTCGTAACACAGAAGATGCAAGAGAGCAAGGAACTTCTAATAAAAGAGGTCTTTATATGAGAGTCGTTACTCTTGATGGAGATTCAGGAGATCCAATATCAGCATGGGAAGGTACAATCGGTCAAATGGCGGATGATATGGACGATGATTCAGTTTTATACATAATGGAAGAAGAAACTAGGGTTAATGATAAAAGGAAAACTCGAGTTGATATTAAAGAGGTTACTGCTAAACAATTCATTAAGTACTTTATTAGCAACTTTAATACTATAGCTCAGAAGTTCGTAGGAGATGCATCAGATAAGAAATCTGATGAATTTAAAGAATTAGTTGGAAATATTACACCCGCTGAATGGGCAGAAATTAACAATAGATACTCAGACAACCAAGGCGCAATAGATAAAAAGAACAAATTATCTAAATTGTCTTATGAAATTAGTTCAGTAACACTAGATGAAGATGCACTAAAACCTAAATTAGATGCTTTCCAAAAATTAGCTGCAACTGAGGGAGAATACAACCCTGAAGATGATTCATATTCAGGAAGACAAAAAGCAAGTTTATCTCATATGTCTGAAATTCACACAATGGCGGTAGTTGCTTCCATGTTCTTACAATTTGTAGCACTAGGAAAAGTACACAAGAAGTTCTATACTGATGATCCATTTAAGGAGCTAGGTATCGATGATTTACTTTTTGATATGTAAATGATAAAATAATAAATAAATAAATGTATTAAATTTTAATGATTGGAATAGAATTAACGAGCAAGTTGAACAAGGTGATATCTCAGCGCTATTAACAGGTGCATCTAAGAACCCGACGACTACTATTGATGCAACTAATAAATTTATTAAGTTCACACAATTAAAGGTTAATGGAGCCATAACTAAAGACTCTGCACTGTTTAAGGATGCAGATAGCGATACTTATTATATGGGTACTAAAAAACAAAATGGCAACAATTACCTTAAAATTGGAGATAAACAAATAGAAGAATCAGAAGATACGGTTGCACATATGGTTATAACTAAAGAGGAACTTAATAAACGTCAAATAGAAGCAACCGGTAATGGTATATTTGCATTAGGCCGAGCAATTGCAAAAAGCGAAGAACATAAAATGTCAATTAATTCTGAAATAATCTTAGTTCTTAATAAGAACAATCTCGACAGTTTCTACACAAATACTCGTTCTAGTTTAAAAGGTTCAATGGTTAGTTTCGCAACCAGTTGTGGGTATACAATGCTTTCAGCGAAAGTAATAAAACAACATGAAGACAATAAGTCAGGACAATTAGAATATTTTAATGATACACCCGCGGGTGATATATTGAACCATTTTGCAGTACCTTCAATAAACGATAACACTAAGCGGGGACAAATACTAAAAGTTAGTAAAATAAACGGAGATGAATTTGTCACAAAGCATAAACGGACGGTGCCTATTACCGACTTCACGTTTGTAGAAGTAACAACAGCTATAAAGGATTATACTACAATGAATTTGAAGTCTCACATAGACACAGTTGCTGATAGATACAAATCGTATATAAAATTAGAAGCAGACGAGGCGGGCATAGGTATGGAGTTATTTAAAACCACACTTACATATATTGAAACATGGAGAACTAGCGAATTAACTAAGACAGCAGAATATACAGCAATGTGCCGTAAAAACGTTAAGATGATCATGGGACCTGCTATGCCTGCTATTCCTATTCCATCTATACCAAATAACGTTTCAGTAGAGAAGTCCACAGATAAGCAAGGACATTATTAATATTTAAGTTATTACAATATACGAAAAATATCATAATAGTTTAGTATAATAATATTATAATCAATTAAAAACTTTAATATGAAAAATCTAATAAGTATTCTAACATTAATTTTAATATCAAATTATGTACTATCACAGGGATTTAGAGATCATGATTTAGATCTTAACGGAGAAAAATTCACTGAAATATCACCTGATCATATGACCGATACTGTTAATATGAAACAGGGTGGCGGAATGCAATGGGAATATATTGAATTTAATATTGATGATAATCAAGCTAATTCAATTCGTAACCATATAGATGATTGCAAATCAATTCGTAATATTATATCAAAATTTGGTGCAATTAAATTAGATATTTCAATCATGAGTTACAGTGACAATATAACTACAATTAGAGGGTTCTACTATGCAATTGATAATATTAAATCTACTGTAGGTTTTATATATCCAAGAACAGATAGGTTAATATACTAGTATATTATGTGTAAGTATTACATTCGTACCACACATTTTAATAATTTTTAGCATAACACTTTTTTATATTCATCAGGAGCATCTTCTAAATTAAACACTCTTGTCTTTATTTTATCAATATTATTATTTTTAGCCTTTAACAATCTATGATGTCCATCAAGAATCATATGATATTTTCCATTCTTTTTTAAAACTATTATTGGGAATTTTAAATCAGACCTTTCGCTTCTATCTAATGTTCTTTTATCAGTTTTATCTATATGGGCACATAGACTAAATATATATTTTATTGGAATTTCAACTACTTGTATATTATTTTCATCAAGATACTTTTGTACATCCTCAATTTTTATTGTTATTCCAGATACTGTCCAAGATGGCGGTTTTTCATTAGATGTTCCATAAGTTTCACCTTCTTGTAATGTTTCATTTAGTTCAACTGTTTTACATTTTATATTATCTCTTTCCATATATTTATGTATGAACTCTAAATCCCATTCTGTGTTAGCTAATAATTTATATCTATAATTTCCTTTTAGGAAATTTTCAAATAACATAATATGTCTTAATTCTTTCATATTTTCAATATTTTATATATTAAGTAAAAAAATACACTTTCTAAAATTTATCTCAGTTCTCCGAATAATTTAGTAATAAACTAACCACTCCTACATATAACAATATGTATAAAACAGTTTTAATAAAAATAAAACCGATTTCATACACTAACATTAATTAAATCTTTCCTTTAATCGTTGTATATCCACTTATAAATTTACCACCGAATACGTAACTTCCAAATAGGGTCATCGCATATTCTAATGCATCTATTATTAATTTAAAATTGTCAATATCAATATCACTATTTTTAATTCCTGCTATCATTAACACACCAAGCGTAATGTAATATGCAAATACTGACAACATTAAATATATTCTGCCCTGTGAATACTTACCGTTTTCTTTAAGAATATCATTTACCAACTTAAAATATGGATTTATTTTAGCCATTTGATGTTGATTTTTTATTATTTATCATTATTATAATAATATAAACAGTCACTCCCGTTGATTCTAATACACCTATTTTATTAATAGTAGTATTTATTGTAGTATAATAGATATGTAACCAAAACACACGCCATGAAACTCTTAACTCTTATATTAACACTTACCACAACATTAGTATTATCGCAAAATAACATCATTAATGCGAATATCAAAGGTCAGGCTGAATTTCACAAAATAATGGTGGAATATAGAGCATCGAACGGATTAACTGATGAAGTTGTACTAGATACAACAGGAAGTGCTATAATCCAACATAAATCAGATTGGTATACTACTAGGAATTCAATTGGTCATACTAACGATCCAAATAATTCATGGTTAAAATGCACAGATAATGCAAAATTAATATCAAATTCCGGTGTTAATAAGTTTATAGAAAGAGGAGCATATGAAATATCTCAATCTATTCCATTTGTATTTGCCGACACTATTAATATTAATGATACTATTAATGTATTTATTAACTCTCCTGATTTTTGGAAAATAGTAATTGGCGGATTCACAAGATCGGCTTCACATAATAGTGCGATGTTAGATAATACACCAATTGAATATTCAATGAGAGCTAAGGAATATATTTATTACCAAACAGTAAGTGCATCGTTCAATCCTGATGCAACTAAGAGGAATAGCGATGGATCATTCACATGTAGAATAATAGTATTTTCCACAATCACTAAAATGGGACATGGTAGCTTATACGAGACAGATGATAGTGGTCATATTATATATACAAAAACCGAGACCACTACTGGGTCTCGGTAAGTTAATTAATGTATTTTAATATTAAAGATTGCCTGCTCCCTTTGACTTCGCAAATTGAGTAGATGTAGATTTAGTGTGACTCATTCCTAATAAAGCTGAAATAGCATTAATCATTCCTGAGAACTTAGCATTAGGATGAGCTTGTACCCCAGGTGCCCGGTAATAACTATAGTCAATACTATTAAGATTTGTTAATGTAACATACCCTTTAACTCCAATTGTTGTTGTTTCAGTTGTAATAACTTCCCTAGATTCTCCTCCAGCTTTAATATTAACCTTTACATATTGTCCGTCCTCTGGATACAAGGTTTTGTCTCTATTACTATCAACCTTTCCTCCAGTATCTGTAATTCTCCAGAATACTTTAATGTCTCCATTTAATTTAACTCCTTCAATTTTAGATACTTCGTCATTTAAGTATGCGGCAAATTCTTTACCTCTTAAATATGCAAGTTTATTATTTGCATCGGACCCACTTAGTTCCTTATAAGATTCGGTGTTTGGAAAAGGATCTCCTGATTTTTTATCGGTGCTATCTAATTTCTTTCCATCATTACTGTGTGTAGCTGGAACCGTTCCTCCGTAGAAATTACTAGATGACGATACTATTTGTAGCTCTCCAATAGTTACCGAAGTTTTATCTTCCTTATATGCCTCAATTTCCTGAATTACTCGCTTAATAAATGCTTGTGCTGTTCCAGAATCCGCAACTTTAAATTCTCCTGTTTTAAATGCACCGGGCTCTTTCCAAGTCTTGTCTGGATATTTAGTAATTTTAATATCGGTTTCTACGCTTGTATTATCTCCGGTCAACCATGCATTTTTAGTTATTTCCTGCTTAGTTTCGTCGAAATATAATCCAGGCAGCTTATTTAAATTTGTCATTGTTTTACTCTGATACATAACTTCCATATAAGGAATGTGAGTCTGCTTTATAGACCCGTGCACATTTAAATCATTAAACTTATATACCTCATCTAGCATTGTATATAACGTGTCTCCTCCGTTCCACTCCTTCAATGATCTACCTTTAAAATATGCATATGTTCCGTATGTTTTACCTCTTAATTTATATGTAAACAGAGGTGTGGCTCCGCTATATGTCGGCTTTTTATCATTTGATACTCTAGCACCAGTTACGATGTGAATACCGTGACTATTCCATTGATTAGTTGCAATGTATCCTAATTGTTGTGGGGTTTTACCAGCTTTCCATAATTCTAAATTCTTAGAATTATATGACTCAATAAATGTATCCTTATCTTTATATGTAAGTTTATCATCTTTACCTGTTCTATCAAGTAGGATAACTTTACCTCCAAAACTATATAGATATTTAGTGCCTGCTCCTGTTAACGTTGAGTCATGAACTTGATATTGTCCCGCCTTATCATAATAATCATAAAGATTCTTTATTTTAGCCTTAGCTATTAGTGCTGATCCTAGTTCCGGAAAATATTTCCATAGCTTTTCAACGCTACCTGGTTTACCATATCTAACGGAGTTTTGTGCCATGATTTGTGCATCATGTATCACCTTATTATCGACAGTCGATCCCTTTAACGATTTAAAGGTAACTTGTTGTAACTCAACTTGCTCAAATAATGCTAACCATTTGTCGTAATTTAAAATATTCCCCATAGTTAAATGTTCATTTTTGTTATTTATTTAATATTTCAATTGAAATATTATAATTCATTTTGTAAATACATGTATATATATTTATGGTACCTCTTAAGAATCTTAGCGTTAACACTCTTCTTAATTGTGTTGTATAATCTAATATCAATAAGATGATGCATTGCATCTTCAACACTTGAATACATACCCGATGTTCTAATCATATCCGCAATTGAGTGCGAAAATGCCATAACCTCGTCCTTATTAGAGAAGTACTCAGATTGATTTGTTGGATCTAGCTCAGCATGCTTGACGTTATCTGGTCGTCTACTAAATTGTTCTATGTGAATAGCCTCATGCTTAAGCATATGATATATATAATCAATCTCTCTTTTATGCATTTTTGAAATTGCAACCACTACAATTGGCATGTTTGTGTTTGGATTAACCATAGCAAATAAACCAGCACGCTTAGGTGGAGCAGTATGCATTAATTCATCTGGTAATTCATCTAAAAATTCTTCATATGTAACTACGTCTATTCCATTGTTATCCCCGATAGTCCTTAACTCGCTAATTAATAAATAATCAATATTTGATCTATCGCTCTTCAACTCAATTAATTCAATCGCATCGTTATAGAATTCAGATAAGCCAACCTGTGATTTCCATTCTATCACTGCCTCTGTTATCATATTCCAATTATTAAAACTAAGTGCTTTCATCTGTATTATTTATCTGTGTAATCTTACAAATATAATTAGTATAATAATTATCTAAACATATGAATATGACAAATACAATGGGATTAATATATGAAGTAGTCAATTCAGCTGAGACGTTTGATCAATTATCTCAAGCAATATTAAAAAGCTCAGATTCAGATGGAAATATAAGAGGAAGAACTAATAGTTTCAACGCATATAAAATGGCTAATAATTGCATAGACATTGGAAAATCCGAGTATCCAAATTTCAACAAATTAACACGCGAATTTGGAATTAGACAACAGGCAATTTATTTAAAACATTACGAGAAATCATCTTATATTCCTAGGCAACGTGCTTCTGATTACATTGATGAATTTGACAGTTAATATAACAAACATAGAAATGAAGGTAAAATTGGATAATATTGCAGGAGACATTATAAAGGATAATGAAACGTATACGTTGATTGACAACAACTTCTTGAATAACTTAACATTGTCACAGACTATACTAAAACCTGGACAATCTACACGGGGACATTCTCATGTAGATCAAGAGGAAGTTTATACTTTCACTGATGGAAATAGCATAATGATAATAGATGACATTTCACATGCAGCAGTACCCGGAGATACGTTCTTAATTAAAGCCGGAAGTTTTCACCGAGTAATTAACAAGTCAACACGCAGTGTATGTAAATTCACATGCATCTTTGAAAGGTACGATAGATCTGGACATGACGCTAACTATAAAAAATAAAAAATTATGGAACACCACACTGAGATTAAGAATGCAATGGACGATCAATTAAATGGAGTTAAATCATTCCTTAAGGAAGCATTTAATGTAGACGGAGAAGTAACTACATCAGGAAAAGAAGTAGCGATTATCGAACAAGATGGACTTAACTATAAGGGTATATCATTTACTTTAACCGATTCAGAAAGAGGAGAATTTAAAATTATAATGTGTAATCCTAACCCTCAAAAAAGCGATAGCTAGCGCGAAACTTGAATATTAATACATTGTATAATAATTAAAATTTAAAATTATGAGTTGGAAAGATAAAATGATACCCGGATTTATTGGACAAGCGATGCGAACACACGAGGATTCGCTTACTAATATTGGAAGTGATGAAAGTGGTATTGATTTAACAGTATCAAATAATAAAGTTAACCCACATTCGTTAAACCTGCAAAAATCTGAAAATTTAATTATGGAAACACCTATTATTTCAACGAAACCTACAATTTCATGCACAGTAATAACAGGTAAAAGTAGTGAGATTTTAGAAAGTAAAATTAATGCTTTTTTAAAGACTATAACTAGTAATCAGCATATAATAGATTGTAGCTTTGCATCCATGTCAGGTCTACTGCATTACACAATAACAGTATCAACTAAAACCGAAGCGTTATAAACTAATATGTAATGAGGATAAACATCTGGATTAAAATACGTGACATTGATACGCTAGCATATATTGTATCTGATAAGTTTCAATGGGATAACAACACGAAGATTGATACGTGGCATACATATCAGCCTGGACATATCGAACATGGAATAGATTTTGTACAAGTATCAATTACATACGATCATTTTAAAAGGCTAGAAGACCTATAAAACTAGTACCACTAGATTCTATCCTGATAAAGATTATGCTCAGTGTATCCGGAAGTGAGTTCTTAAAACATAATACTAATATCTGAAATATAGTTAAAAACTAAAAAAAAATGAAAACACAAATAAACGTAAGTTTTGATTTTGATGGTGTACTAAGTATACCCTCAGTAGAAGAATTCGCAAAAGAACTATTAACAAATGGTATAGATGTCTGGGTTACTACTTCAAGATATAATGAAGGAAGTAATATAGATCTTCTTAAAGTAACAGAAAGACTAGGGATTCCGTATTCTAATATTATATTTACGAGCAGACAAAATAAAGTAGATTTTTTACCAATAGATTTTTTCTTGTTCCACTTAGATGACGATCCGTATGTTATTAATAATATTATACAAAATGGTGAACCGGCTACACCTATACTTAGACATATGTCTGTAGATTGGAGAGAAATGTGTAGAGAGTTGATTGAATTTAGATTAGTTTTTAAACAACAATTTTTAGGACATGTTATAAAAGATAAACATACAAGCCTAGAAGATTTATTAGAAGATGCATTAGATGATGAGAATTATGAATATGCTGCTATTCTAAGAGACAAGATAAAAAAGCAATATTATAAATACACTAAATAAAAATGAAAAGAGAATTAAATTTTAGAGCGTTTGATGACGGCAAAATGTTAACAATGCCGATTAGTACAAATTATGGAATTAGCCGTTTCTTTGGGATATTAAGAGATGATGCAATTATAATGCAATATACAGGATCAAATGATGCTGAAATAAATGGCACAGAAGTTTTTGAGGGTGATATTATTGAGAATTGCGATACAAAAGACTTGCAGGAGGTTTACTGGAACGAAGATAAAGCGGCTTGGTGGTGTAGTTATATTGACCAAAAAGGCAGAATCGTATCATTAAATGAATCTTTAGGTAACTTAAATAAAGTGGTTGGAAATATGTACGAAGGGGTGGCAAAATATGCGACTTACAGAAACCGAAAAAGTATTGTAGATCAGAAAAATTAAATTAATAGAAATGTTGGTTGAACTTGAAAACGAGTACTATATAACAAATAATGATAAAATAAATATTGGTGATTGGTTTTATTGTTCCGACAATACAAATCACGCTTTTATTTTCAAGTGCATTGGATTAACAGATGATACTCATTTACAAGTATCAAACGAAAATGTTTTTGGTGGGTATGGCAGAGATTTTAAAAATCATTCTTATGGTGATTGGAATTTGTGTTATTCTCATAAAATAGTTTCATCAACAAAAAAAATGGATGGCGTTAAATATTTTAAATTAAAACGAGCAGATATTTTTAATCAGTAATTTGTGCGAGGAAATTTGTAAATTTTTAAAAAATTTTTGAAACAAAATGTTAATTGGAACGTATGATGTAGTATTACTTATAACGCCCAAACAAAAGCCGTTTTTATGGCTGTTTATAACGTGCGTGTATGCCTAACGTCAAATAAAGTAAACAATAAATTAACCAATTAAAAACTAAATAAAATGAAATTAAAACCAACAAGCAACTTGCTTTTTTCAGATTATATTTCAAGACCTAGAATAAACTATAAATTATTGGCTTTGGTAATGGAAGCAAAACGCAACATAGAAGGATATCAACCGCATAATTTTTTACTTAAAATAAAAGATAAAGGTTACGACATAGTTAAAATTAAATAATAAATCTTTAATTATATCCAAAGGGGTATAATAACTTAAAACCAAAAATATGATATATACATACAACAATAATATACTTAAGTTTGAAAAAATGGCAAATTTTAAAATATTTTTAATTGTAATATCTATTATGATATTTACAATAGGTATTTTAACATACGTTATACCAACTAAAGAAACTTTTATTACAGAGGAAGCAAGGACTATTTTAATAAAAGAACAGAATGAGTTTTCTGAAACAAAATTAAAAGAATATCTTATAGAGTTAAATATAAAGTTTCCTGATATTGTATTAGCCCAAAGTAAATTAGAAAGTTTTAATTATAAGTCAAAAATATTTATTGAAAACAATAATTTATTTGGTATGAAAATTTCTAGTCGTAGACCAACTACTGCACTTGGCGAAGAATCTGGTCATGCTTTTTATAGTAACTGGCGGCAATCAGTACTTGATTATGCATTTTATCAAGCAACATATTTAAGAAGTGTAAAAACTGAAAGTGAGTATTTTCAATATTTATCTGCTAATTATGCTGAAGATTCAAATTATGTTGCTAAACTTAAAAAAATAGTTAAATAGTAAATTATGAAAAATAAAATAAAATTAGAAATAGAATATTTTGAAACATCATCAGGAGATGAATATGAATGCATTACAATAGAGAATTTATATGGTATCATTGATAAAATTAAAAAAAAATATCCCAATGATGCAGATTTAGGTGAGTATATTAGAAATAATTAACAAAGATTTTAGGTAAACCTTTTAAAATTGTAAAATGAAAACAATAGCACAACAATTAAACACAAAAGAATTTCCTTTCGAGATTAGAGATAAAAATGGTAATGGAATCTATTATGAAACTTCATATGGTTTTTGGCATAAAAGAGAATATGATGAAAGTAGTAATCGAATCTATTTTGAAGATTCAAATGGTTCTTGGCAGAAAAGAGAATTTGATAAAAACAATAATCAAATCTATTTTGAAGATTCAAATGGTAAAATCGTAGACAACAGACCAAAACCAATTGTAGAATTCACAATGGAAGAATTGACAAAAATACTAGGTAAACCTTTTAAAATTGTAAAATGAAAACAATAGCACAACAATTAAATGTAACAGAATTTCCTTTCGAGATTAGAGATAAAAAAGGTAATAAAATCTATTATGAAGATTCGGATGGTTTTTGGCAGAAAAGAGAATATGATAAAAATGGTAATGAAATCTATTATGAAGATTCATATGGTTCTTGGTGGAAAAATAAATTTGATGAAAATAATAATGAAATCTATTTTGAAAATTCAAAAGGTTTTTGGACTAAAAGAGAATTTGATGAAAATGGCAATCGAATCTATTTTGAAAATTCAATTGGTAGAATTATAAACAATAGACCAAAATCAATCCAAGAATTCACAATGGAAGAGTTAACAAAAATACTAGGTAAACCTTTTAAAATTATAAAATGAAAACGATAGCACAGCAATTAAATGTAACAGAATTTCCTTTTGAGATTAGGGATAAAAATGGTAATGTAATCTATTTTGAATATTCAAATGGTGGTTGGTCTAAAAGAGAATTTGATGAAAATCGTAATAAAATCTATTTTGAAAATTCAAATGGTTATTGGTCTAAAGCTGAATTTGATAAAAATCATAATGTAATCTATTGTGAAGATTCAAATGGTTATTGGGCTAAAAGAGAATATGATGAAAATAATAATG